>Ga0080006_1194960_pt1 | contig 274461 bp, 249 predicted proteins | sample RS3BMetagenome_FD_69209 | JGI IMG/M metagenome (GOLD analysis project Ga0080006, IMG submission 69209) | Ferric oxide microbial mat and aquatic microbial communities from Rainbow Spring, Yellowstone National Park, USA - RS3B (SPADES... ...
CCGCCCTGGTGAAGCTGAAGCCCGAAGCCACCCGGTTCGCCACCGACCTCGATGTGCCCTTCACCAACAACGCGGCCGAGTCCGCCATCCGCATGACCAAGATCCACGCCAAGGTGAGCAATTGCTTCCAAAGCCTGGCGGGTGCCCAAGGGTTCGCCGCCATCCGCTCCTACCTCGCCACCGCGGCCAAGCACGACGTCGGCGCACTCGATGCGCTCGTCCAGCTGTTCGGCGGCGAGGCGTGGATGCCACCCCGGATCACCTGAGCGGGGGCGCACCTCGCGCCATCCGACAGCCAGCATCATCGAACTCGCAACACCCGGCCGAGCCGCGCCCGGCCGGTCATCGACGGCACCGCCACCGCCGCTCACCCGGTAGGGCCGAACCTGCCGATCGTCACGAGGAAGGCCAGGTCAGACGGGGGCCTGAATGTTTGCGCCGGCGCGGTCAGATGGTGGCAATCACGCGCGCGTCACCTGGACTTTCTCAGATTGGCCCGAGGAGGTTTCTGCAACAGGCTCTCTGGTCCGAGAGAATTATCAACGAGGCAAAGCGGGCGGTCGAGAGACTCCATCCCCAGCTCTCCGCAGAGCAGATCGACCACCGCTTCCGCTGTATGTCCGAGGTATTTGAAGACGCATCAGTCTCGGGATGGGAGAGCCTCGAGGGCTCGATCGTTCTGCCCGATGAGAAAGACAGACACGTCGTAGCATGTGCGCTCGTCGCCGGTGCGGACGCGATCGTCACGAACAACATTCGAGACTTCCCCGCTGAGACTCTGGCACCGCTCAACATCGAGGTAGTCAGGATGGACGATTTCTTGCTCGACCTCTTCGATCTCGTTCCCGAAGAGTTTGCTGCGGTGATTCGCGAGCTGGCCAGCGACGCGATGCATCCTCCCCTTTCAACCCATGAGGTCCTCGACAACCTGGCCGCAGCAGGAGCACCTGAGACCGCTGCTGAGCTTCGACCCATTGTCTAGTGACGCCGTTCCCAATGTGGTCGGGGTCGGCTAATGAAGGTTTCCGGCCAAAACTTTACTTAGTCCTCACGCCATGACTGATTGAGCATTGACGGTGTAGTTCCAGTCGCCGTGCCATTCGTGGGGGATGAGCGGCACGGCGGCCAATTCGGCATCGCTGACCTTGACCCCGACGGGGTACCAGTTCGGGTCGTCGGCGGCTTGGATCTTCAATCCGGTCTTGGTGGTCGTGGCCGAGATGAGCTCGATGACGGTGCGCAGGCTGGTGAGCGGTCGTCCTCGCCAGTTCATGGTGATGAAGCTGAACATGCGGTGCTCGATCTTGTTCCACTTGGAGGTGCCCGGCGGGTAGTGGCAGACGGTGATGTCGAGCCCAGTCTCGGCGGCAAGTGTCGCGAGGTGGACCTTCCAGGCCCGGAGCCGGTAGCCGTTCGAGCCTCTGGCGTCGGCGGTGATCAAGAGCCGCTGTGCATCAGGGAAACGCTCCTTGCCCATTGTGTTCCACCACCGTCGGATGGACTCGACGGCGAACTCGGCGGTATCAGCCGTGTCGCCAACACTGACCCAGCCCTCGTTGTTGCCGATGTCGTAGATCCCATAGGGGATCGCCTTGCCCAGCTCGGGATCGATGAAGTCATGTACCCGGACCCGCTCGGGTTTCGCTTCGGGCTGCCACTCCACTCCACCGTTGGCGAAGTCCCCGACCAGCTCCTTCTTTTTGGCGTCGACGCTGATCGCCGGTTGGCCGCCGTCCAGGAACTCCGCTGCCTTCTGATTCAGGTAGCGGAACTGCGCGTCACGGTCTGCGTGCTGGCTGCCTTCGGTGACCTTGGCGTTGGCCCGCAGCGAGTAGCCCAGCTGATGGAGCAGGCGCAGCACGGTGCGGGGGGAGACGTCGAACCCTTGGCGTGTGAGCTCGGTGGCCAAGTTGGTCGCCGATTTCGATGTCCACCGCAGTAGTGACATCGGATTGCCACGCGTCTCGGGCTCAACCAGCTCGTCGAGCGCGTCGAGCAGGCCCGGCTGCTTGTCGGTCAACGGCTTGTCGCCACCACCTACCGCCCGCAGCCGTTCCGTCGGCTCGATGCCGGCGGCCACTTCGCCCTCGGCCTTGATCACCGTGTTGCGGCTCATCCCCGAGGCTGTCGCCACCGCCGTCTTTCCACCCCGACCGAGCATCTCCGACACCGCACCGGCGACGACTCTGCGCTGGACCTCGTTCATGTGGGGCATGACCACTTCGAAGAATCGCGCGAGCTCCTCCGGGGTGACCTCCACGCCCTCACAATACTACGCGCGTACTAACTTGGCGTGGACCCTTAGCTGAACGGGAAGGCAAGCTGGCCTTACTAGCCTCGAAAATTCGTCTCGCCCCTGATCCGGCGGTGTCCGCGTCCGCGGAAAACCCTCCTTGTTCTGGGAGAATGTGAGTCTCTACACAACACATTCCACAGAACCAGGAGGGCTCCTTGAAGGTGCACGATAGTCGCGCCACCCAGTCGATGAGGGTGACCTCCGACGGGAAGAACCTGGTGTCCCACGCCGGCACCGCACTGCTGTCCGAACTGGCTGATCGCAGCGGCCTGACCGAGGCGATGTCGGTGGCCATGTCGGGGTGCGGGATCAACTGGCACACCCACGATCCGGGCATCGTCCTCACTCATCTGGCCGTGGCCATCGCCGACGGGGCTGACTGCCTGGCCGACATGGCGTCCCTGCGTGAGCAGTCCGAGTTGTTCGGACCGGTGGCGTCGATCGCCACCGCGTGGCGGGCCGTCGAGGCAACCACGGCCTTCGAACTCCGGGCCATCCCCGAGGCGATAGCGGCCGCCCGGGCCAAGGTGTGGGCAGCTGCTCCTCCCGGTGACTCGCTGGTGCTGGACTTCGACGCCACCTTGGTCAACTCGTACTCGGAAAAGCAGGACGCCACCCCCACCTACAAGAAGGGCTTCGGGTTCTTCCCGTTGGGGGTGTGGTGCGACACGACCAAGGAGCCACTGGCCGCCAAGCTGCGAGCGGGGAACACCGGAGCCAACGATGCCAACGATCACATCGAACTCCTCGACCGGGCGCTGTCGGGACTGCCCGAGGAGTACCAGACCGGGCACTTCGCTGACGACCATCCCGCCCTCGTCATCCATCCAATCCTGGTGCGGGCCGACTCGGCCGGGGCCACCCACGGGTTCGTGGACTCGATCGTGGCCGCCAACTGTGACTTCTCCATCGGATTCCCTATTGACCAGGGAGTACGTGATGCCATGGCCCTGGTCCAAGAAGAGGACTGGATCCCGGCCAGAGAGACCGATGGTTCCGTTCGCGACGGCGCATGGGTAGTCGAGCTCACTGATCTCATTCCGCTGGCCGCCTGGCCGGAGGAGACCCGGTTGATCATGCGAAGAGAGCGTCCTCATCCCGGGGCCCAGCTCACCCTGTTCGACACGATCGAGGGGTTCCGGCACACCTGCTTCATTACCAACACCGACGGCGATGACATCGCCACCCTGGAGCTCCGCCAACGGGGGCACGCCCGGGTGGAGGACCGGATCAGGAACTGGAAGGACTGTGGTCTGGCCAACCTGCCCTTCGACTCCTTCGTCCGCAACGAGGCCTGGGTGGCCACCTCCCTCATCGCCGGGGCACTGCTGGCCTGGAGCCAGATGGTCTGCTTCGACGGTGCACTGGCCAAGGCCGAGCCGAAGACCATGCGCTACCGGGTCCTCCACGTGGCCGCCCTCCTCGTGCACAAGAGCAGGGGACTCGTCCTGCGGTTGGACCAGACATGGCCGTGGGTGGACGAGCTCGCCAACGCCTTCGTCAAACTGCGGGCGGCCATCCCCTGACGGTCCGGGTCACTACGCCCGACCCGAAAGCAGGCCTGCAGGGCGTGACATCGACAAACCGAATGACAAGACCGTGGCACTTCACGCCCACGATGCAGTCCGGAGGACGGCATCGCTCATGCCCACCGCCTCGGCTGCATTGACGCCGTCCGCCCGGGGTCGGACGAATGATCGAGGTTAGTCAGGGGTGGGCTGGCCGCCGTCCGACGGGACGGCGGCCGAGGCGAGCGTCCGGACCTCGTCGATGGTGAGCCGGCGCCACGAGCCCGGGGAGAGGGTGGGGTCGGTGAGGGGGCCGATGCGGGTGCGGACCAGCCGGACCACCGGGTGCCCCACCGCCTCGCACATCCGGCGCACCTGCCGGTTCCGGCCCTCGTGGATGACGATCCGGAGCAGCGAGGGGGCCACGGTGGCCACCCGGGCGGGCGCCGTCATGCCGTCCTCGAGCTCGACGCCCTCGCGCAGGCGCCGGACGGCGCCGGCCGACGGGACCCCCTCCACCTCGACCAGGTACTCCTTGGGGACCCCGAACGATGGGTGGGTCAGCCGGTGGGTCAGCCCGCCGTCGTTGGTCAGCAGCAGGAGCCCCTCGCTGTCCATGTCCAGGCGCCCGACCGGGAACACCCGGGGCTCAGGGGGCACCAGGGACACCACCGTCGGGCGGCCGTGGGTGTCCTCGGCCGTGCTCACCACGCCCACCGGCTTGTTGAGCAGGTAGTGGACCAGCCCGGGCGTCACCGGGAGCGGCACCCCGTCGAGCTCCACCTCGTCCACCGAGGGGTCGATCCGCCGCCCCAGCACGGGGACCTCGCCGTTGACGGTGACCCGACCGGCGGTGATCAGGTCCTCGCAGACCCGGCGGGAGCCGACCCCGATCCGGGCCAGCACCTTCTGCAGCCGTTCGCCATCCGCCAGGGGATCTGACGCCGGGTCAGGCATCCGCCACCGGACGCAGCTGCTCCTCGAGCTCGCCGACCACCTCGGGGCCGGGCAGGAGGTCCGCCACCGGCGGCAGCTGGTCCAGGCGGTCGAGCCCCAGCCGCTCGAGGAAGGCGTCGGTGGTGGCGTAGAGCACGGCCTGGCCCGGCCCGGTGGCCCGGCCCACCGGGCCGATGTAGCCCCGGTGCTCGAGGAGGCGCACCACGCCGTCCACGTTGACACCCCGGAGGGCGGCGATCTGGGCCCGCGACACCGGCTGCTTGTAGGCGACGATGGCCAGCGTCTCGAGGGCGGCGGCCGACAGCCGCGACGACACCCCGACGTTGGCGAACCGCTCGACATAGGGGGCGAGGTCGGGGTCAGTCTGGATCCGCCAGCCGCCGGCGATGCGGGCCACCGCAAAGCCACGCCGCTCCGCGCGGCACGACTCGGCGAGCTCATCGCAGATCGGTTCGATCCGCTCCACCGGCACCTCGAGGAGCTCGGCCAGGAGCCCCGGTCCCACCGGTTCGACGGCCACGATCAGGACCGCCTCCACCGCTCGGGCCTCGTCGGACAGGGGCATACGATCAGCCCTCGTACTCGTCGTACTCGGCACCCACCGGCACCGGCATCCCGGCGCCGCCCACCCACTCGACCCGGAGGTCGCCGAAGGTGTGCCCCTGGTCGAGGGCGACCCGGCCCTGCTTGCACAGCTCGAGCAGGGCGAGGAAGCGCACGATGACCTCGATCCGGGTGTGGAGGTGGCCGGTGAGGCCGCGGAAGGTGGCCCGGCCGGCCCGGGGCAGCCGGACCTCGAGCTCGCTGACCGCCTCGGCCACCGTGACGGTGTCCACCGTCACGTGGTAGAGGTCGACGGTGGGGACCGGCTGGGCGGCGGTGGCCCGCCGGTAGGCGGCGGCCACCTGCTCGGGGGTGACGCCCGCCAGCAGGTCGGGGGCGTGGACCTCGAAGCCGTCGTCGAGACCGGCCGTCCGGGGCACCGCCCGGGCCGCCCGCTCGGCCAGCAGGGTGAAGGCATCGGCGGCGGCGGCGTAGGCCTGGCACTCGAGGAGGCGCGCCAGGAGCAGGTCGCGCTCCTCCCAGCCGATCAGCTCCTCGTCGGGCTCGACGTCGTCGGGTCCGGGCAGGAGCCGCCGGGACTTGAGCTCCACCAGCACCGCCGCCACCACCAGAAATTCCGAGGCGGTGGCCAGGTCGACCGACTCCCAGGCCGCCATCTCGGTGACGAAGGCGTCGACCACCGCGGCCAGGGGCACGTCGTAGAGGTCGACCTGATGGCTGTTGACCAGCTGGAGCAGGGCGTCGATGGGCCCCTCGTAGACGGGGGTGGAGACGGTGGCGGCCACGGCCCACGACGATACCGGCTGGGCGCGGCCCCGCCGTGCACCGCCCGGGTGGCGCCTACGATGACCGCCTATGTCGAAGGTTCTCTCCGGTATCCAGCCCAGCGGCGATCTCCATCTGGGGAACTACCTGGGGGCGATCCGGAGCTGGGTGGCCGACCAGCACACCCACGACGCCGTCTACTGCGTGGTCGACCTCCACGCCCTCACCCTCGACATCGACCCGGCCGAGCTCCGCACCCGCACCCACGAGACGGCCCTCGACCTGCTGGCCGCCGGCCTCGACCCCGGGCGCTGCACGCTCTTCGTCCAGAGCCACGTCCCCGAGCATCCCCGGCTCACCTGGCTGCTGGAGTGCATCGCCACCGAGGGCGAGCTGGGCCGGATGACGGCCTACAAGGAGAAGTCGCAGCGTGGGGAGTCGGTCCGGGCCGGCCTGTTCACCTACCCGGTCCTGCAGGCCGCCGACATCCTGCTCTACGACGCCGACCGGGTGCCGGTGGGCGAGGACCAGCGCCAGCACGTCGAGCTCACCCGCACCCTCGCCAACCGGTTCAACGCCCGCTACGGCCAGACGTTCGTGGTGCCCGAGGCGGCGGTGCCCGCCGTCGGCGCCCGGGTGATGGACCTCCAGGACCCCACCCGGAAGATGTCCAAGTCGGTGAGCTCCCCGCTCGGTACGGTGCTACTGCTCGACCCGCCCGGGGAGATCGTACGCAAGGTCAGAAAGGCGGTCACCGACACCGACGGGGAGGTGCGCTACGACCGCGAGGCCAAGCCCGGGGTGGCCAACCTGCTGGAGCTGCTGGCCGTGGCCACCGACCGCACGCCCACCGACGTCGCCGGGGGCTACACCCGCTACGGGGACCTGAAGCGCGACACCGGCGAGGCCCTGGTCGAGCTCCTCCGGCCGGTTCAGGAGCGCCGGGCGGTGCTGGCGTCCGACCCCGGCGAGGTGGCGGCGCTGCTGGCGGTGGGTGCCGACAAGGCCGGCGCCATTGCCTCGGTCACCTACCGGCGCGCCGCCGACGCCATCGGCCTGTTGGCCCCGGCCTAGGACGCCCTGGCCGGGCGCCGACGGCGGCGGGTCCCGACCACCTCGGCAACCGACCAGGCCAGCAGGGCCAGGCCGGTGAGGGCGGAGACGGCGATTCCGACCACCGCCGAGGTGGAGTGGTAGGTGAACGAGAGCCGGTAGGTCCCGGCCGCGGGGACGGCCACCACCTGGAGGATCCCCGTCCGCTCCACGGTGGCGGCCCGCGACGGACCCGTGGGCCGGCCGGCGCCCGGGTCGACCGGCGTGACGGTGGCGTGCCAACCGGTGGCCCAGGCCATGCTCCGCACCACCCGGGCCGGACCGGTGGCGTGGATGGTCACCTGCTGGGACCCGTCCCGGGCGGGGGCCGCCGTCGAGACCGTCGTCCCGGCCGGGGGTGCCCCGCCCCCCGGGCCCTCCGCCCAGGCCCAGCCCCGGGGACCGGCGTTGCGAAAGACCCCGAACGAGCCGATCGTCCCGGTGTAGGTCCAGTGGGGCGTGGTGACCCAGGCCTGGAGCCGGCCGTTCAGGAGCACGGTGCCCGCCTCGGTGGTCGCCACGGTGGGGATGCCGACCCGGAAGGGCGCGGTCCCCGGGTTCTGCACCACCAGCCCGGCGGCGGCCGTCGGGGCGGGGAGGTCGACCGCCAGGCCACCGGGCGCCACCCGCACGTCGGCGGCGGGCAGCCACTCGGTCCCCCCCGCGGGTTCGAGCAGTCCCACCCGGGCCCGGCCGGCGTCGCCGGCGCGCACCGGGAGGGACGCCTGCCGGACGGTCAGCACCCCGCCGAGGTACCACTGCCGCCGGCCGCCGTCGGCACCGACCGCCTGGTCCCCCAGCGAGGCCGGGACGGCGTCGGTGGGATCGGAGGTCGGCTGCGGGAACGGGTAGGCGGTCGGGGGCGACCCCGATGCCGGGGTGACGAAGTAGCTGGGCAACGAGAGCAGCACCGTGACGTTGAGGCGGTCCCACACCGTCCCGGCCAGGGTGGACGGGGTCAGGTCCTCCTGGTAGTGGGCTCCGGTGGCCTGGTAGTAGTCGTTGCCGACCAGGGCGGCGTAGCCCTGGCCGCTGGGCAGGTGGTTGGGCACCGAGAGGTCGGTCTGCCCCAGGTCGACCAGCCCGCCGGCATCGATACCGTCGCGGTCGTAGACGAGGAAGCGACCGTCGCCGGTGGCCTGGGCCAGCTGGCGGGCCGCCGTCCCCTGGGCATGGGCCACGGAGGTGGGGACCGGCGGGTGCACCGACAGCACGCTGAAGAGGCCGAGGTCGACCACCAGCACCGCCACCAGTAGGCGGCGGAGGGTGTCCACCCGGAGCCGGCCGGCGGCGAGGACCAGCCAGGTGGCGGCGCCGGCGATGACGACCTCGGCGACGCCGATGCCCCGGAGCCACCCGAGGGCCTGGTCGGAGACGGGGAACTGGCCCCCGAGGGCGTGGATGTACGACCGGCTCGCCGTCCAGAGCAGGACGGCGGACAGGGTGACCAGCCCCAGGGGCGCGCAGGTGAGGACCGTCTCGCCCCGGCTCCGGCCCGCGGCGGCCGGCGGCGGGGTGCCGGCGGGTCCGGGGGCGGGGGTGGGGGCGGCGCGGCGTTCGAGGAGGAGGTGCACCCACCAGGCGAGCAGGACCGCCATCGAGAAGTCCACCAGCAGCAGGTTCCGGTTGAGCAGCCGCTGCCCGTTGACGCCGGGGATGACGTAGAGGAGGTAGTCGAACGGGGTCTGGCCGCCGAGGGCGGCCAGCACCCCGATGGCCATCACCACGTACCAGATCCACCAGCGCCGGGCCTCCGGGCGGCGCCGCCACCGGGCGGCCGGGAGCGTGCAGGCGGCGATGAGGGCCAGGATGCCCACGTAGCTGGTGACCTCGGGGAAGTTGTACTGGCCGACGTAGGAGCCGCTGGTCGTCTGGTTGGTTCCGAGGGCGAACGGCGACACCAGGAGCCCGAGGGTGCGCACCGGCAGGGAGCCGCTGGTGAAGAAGGCGTACGACCGGCTGCCCCGCTGGGACTGGCCGACGAAGGCCAGGCCGGGGAGCAGCTGGGCGGCGCCGAGGAGCACGCCGGTCGCCACGCCGGCGGCGATCGAGACCAGGGAGCGCACCGACCAGGCCCGGTTCCGGCGGACCAGCAGGCCTCCCTCGAACAGCCGGTAGACGAGGTAGATCGCCGCCAGGGTGCCCCCGTCGATGAACGATTCGGGCCCCCCGGCCAGGATCGAGAGCCCGGTGCCCACCGCCAGGACGCCCGCCCACCACCGCCGGCCCCGCCGCCAGGCAGCGTCCGGCGTCCCCCCCGGCGGCACCACCGTGAGACCGTGGACGGCCAGCAGCATCCAGGGGAGCCACGACGCCCCCTCGATCAGGTCGATGTGGACGATCTGGGCGCTGAGGAACCCGGCCAGGGCGAAGGTGGCCGCCCCGATGGTGGCGGCCGCCTGGGAGACCGGCTGGCGCCGGAGGAACAGGTAGGTTCCGGCCAGCGCGGTGTCGTAGACCAGGGTGAGGTTGAGGGTCCAGGCCAGCCCGGACGGCAGGAGCCCGAAGAGCCAGGTGGCGGGGTAGGCGGCGCCGGCGTTGAACCCCCCGAGGAGCGGGGTGCCGGCATAGAGGTACGGGTCGAGGAGGGGCAGCGTGCCCGCCCGCAGGTCCTGGCCGACCAGGACCCGCAACGGGAAGTTCTGGATCAGCCCGTCGCCGTCGAGGAAGAGGCGGCCCCACAGCATGGGCAGGCCGAACACCGCCAGCGGCAGCACCAGCAGGACGACCATCCCCGGATGGGTGCGGGCCCACCGCCAGGCCGCCCGCCTCACACCAGCAGGCCCGACCACCAGGTGACGAGGTGGTTGATCAGCTCGGCGAACTGATTCCGGAACAGCAGCAGGAGGAGGAACGGCAGCAGCATCAGGACCGGCTGCAACCGGTAGTACTCGGGGAGCAGCCGGGCGGGAAGGAACCGCTCGAGCACCGATGCCCCGTCGAGCGGCGGGCACGGGATGAGGTTGAAGGTACCGAGCACGATGTTGGCCAGGCCGCCGATGAAGAGCACCTGGCCCAGCAGGGTCGGTGGGTAGACCTGGTTGCCGAAGATGACCAGGCCGTACTGGTGCACGATCTGCTTGACGTCGAGCGGCGTGGTGAGGGCGAAGGCCACCCCGAAGGCGGCCGCCAGGGCGAAGTTGGTGAGCGGGCCCACCAGCGACACCACGACCGTATGGTTCCGCGGGCTCCGCAGGCGGTTGGTGGCCACCGGCACCGGCTTGGCCCACCCGTAGGCGCCGAGCCCCGACAGCGACAGCACGGCCGGCACCAGCAGGGTCCCCACCGGGTCGACGTGCTTGATCGGGTTGAGGGTGAGCCGGCCGGCCCGCTTGGCGGTGTCGTCACCGAGGGCCAGGGCCACCACGCCGTGGGAGATCTCGTGGATGATGATCGACGGGACCAGCAGCAGGAAGTAGATGATCTGGAACCGGTTCAGCCGATGGGTCAGCACCAGGACGACCACCAGGGCCACGCCCACCGCCACGATCATGGCGGTCCGCTGCTGGTGGGTGAAGCCGCGCCCCGACCGACGATCTCGGCCTCCCCCGTACCCTCCGAAGGCCATCGGTCGCGGAACGCTCAGTGCCGGGTGGCGTGGTTGATGCAGTAACGGGTGGCCGGCATGGCCTCGAGGCGGGCCGGGTCGATGGGCTCCCCGCACGCCTCGCACGTCCCGTAGGTGCCGTCGGCCAGCTTCTCCAGTGCGTGGGCCACCTCGCCCAGGGTCTCCTGGAGCTGCTGGGCCAGCACCTCGGCCTCACCCCGCTCGGCCGTGACCTGGCTGGTGTCGGCGAAGTTGGCGTCGTAGGCCAGCCCGCTCCCCCCGTCGGCGAAACCGAGCTCGGTGAGCTCGGCGGCCAGTTGGGCGCGCTCCCCCTCGAGGAGGCGGCGGTAGTCGACGGTTGCAGCATTGCCGGGCATCCCGATGATCCTACCTGGCCCCGTGCCCAGCGGCCCGCGGGTGGGCCCGCTCGTAGGAGTCCCGGAGGTGCTCGGCGCTGAGCCGGGTGTAGAGCTGGGTGGTAGTGATCGAGGCGTGGCCGAGCAGCTCCTGGACGATCCGGATGTCCGCCCCGTGGGCCAGCATGTGGCTGGCGCACGAGTGGCGGAGGACGTGCGGGCTGACCACGCCGGCCAGCCCCACCCGGTCGGCCCGGCGCTTCAGGACCGCCCATGCCCCCTGCCGGCTGAGCCGGGCTCCCCGCCGGTTCAGGAAGACCGCCTCCTCGTCGTCACGCGACGCCCACCGCTCCGGGACCACCAGCGGCCGTCCCGCCGCCGACAGCCAGTCGCCGACGGCGCCCCGGGCCACCGAGCCCAGGGGGACCAGGCGCTCCTTGGCCCCCTTGCCGAACACCCGGAGGAGCCCGTCGTCGTCCCGGAGATCGAGGAGCGAGAGCCCGACGATCTCCGAGATCCGGGCACCGGTGGCGTAGAGGAGCTCCAGCAGCGCCCGGTCCCGGCGGTCGAACGGGCCGTCCCCGGTCACCGAGTCCAGCAGCCGGAGGGTCTGCTCCTCGTCCAGCGCCTTCGGCAGCCGCCGGGGCTGGCGGGGCGACTGGAGGTCGAGGGTGGGATCGGTGTCGAGCCGCCCCTCGTCGACCAGGAACCGGTGGAGGCCGCGGAGGGTGGTGATGGTCCGGGCCATCGACGCCGGGCTGCGCCCCGCCGCCCGCAGGCCGGCCAGGTACCGCTCGAGGTCGCCCGGCGAGGCCGCGCCCGTGTCGACGCCGGCCGCCACCGTCCAGGTCTCCCAGGCGACCAGGTCGCGCCGGTAGGCGACCAGGGTGTTCTGCGAACGGCCCCGCTCGACGGCCAGCCACGAGAGGTACTCCTCGGCCCCGTCCCCCAGTGGCGGCCTCACCGGGACGGGGGCGCGGCCAGGCGCCGGCGGGCCAGCCCGACGCCAAGGATGGTGGCGGCGTCAACGATGGTGCCGTCGTCCACCAGTGCGTCGAACCGGTCGAGGGGGATCTCCTCCACCGTCAGGTACCGCTCCTCGATGCCCTGGCGGTCGTCGTCGACGGCGGTGAGCCCGGTCCCCAGGTAGATGGCCGTCACCTCGTCGCAGAAGCCGGGGGTGTTGAGGCACCGGGTGAGGAGGGTGAGCTCCGAGGCGGCGCGACCGACCTCCTCGGCCAGCTCCCGCCGGGCGGTCTCCTCGGGCGGCTCGGCGGCGACGTCGCAGGTACCGGCCGGGATCTCGTACAGCCACCGCTCCACCGCCGGCCGGTACTGACGGACCAGCAGCACACCGCCGGCCACCGTCACCGGCACCACCGCCACCGCCCCGGGGTGGCGGACGATGTCCCGCTCGAACCTCGTTCCCTCGGGGTCGGTGAACCCGGCCCGCACCACCGAGATGAACCAGCCCCGGTGGAGCTCGGTCTCGGTGCGCTTGACAAAGGCCGGCTCCCCGCCTGCCATGTCGCCGTCCACCGGGTCAGCCGATGTCGATCAGGTGGGGATCCCGTCCCTCGGCCCGGTTGAGGGCGGTCCCCACCAGCTCCCGGAAGAGGGGGTGGGGCTGGTCGGGCCGGCTCTTGAACTCCGGGTGGGCCTGGGTCCCGACCCAGAACGGATGGCCGGGGAGCTCGATGAACTCCACCAGGCGCCCGTCCGGCGAGGTCCCCGAGCACACCACCCCGGCCGCCTCCAGCCGCGACCGGAAGCGGGGGTTGACCTCGTAGCGGTGCCGGTGGCGCTCGGAGACCACCTCGGTGCCGTAGGCCCGGGCCACCTGCGAGCCGGGCACCAGGCGGGCCCCGTAGGAGCCGAGTCGCATGGTGCCGCCCATGTCCACCACGTCGTTCTGGTCGTCCATCAGGTCGATGACCGGGAACCGGGTGGTGGAGTCGAACTCGCGGGAGTTGGCGCCCTCCATCCCCGCCAGGTCGCGGGCGATCTCGATGACCATCACCTGCAGACCGAGGCAGAGTCCGAGCAGGGGGATGTCGTGGGTCCGGGCATAGCCGGCGGCGGCGATCTTCCCTTCGATCCCCCGCTCGCCGAAGCCGCCGGGGATCACCAGCCCGTCGAAGTCGCGCAGGCCGTCCCTCTCCAGCAGGGCGGGGACGGTGGCCGCCTGGATCCAGTCGATCTCCACTCGGGCGCCGTGGTGGAAGCCGGCGTGGCGCAACGACTCCACCACCGACAGGTAGGCGTCGGGGAGGTCGACGTACTTCCCGATGATGCCGATGCGGACGGGACGGACGGCGGCGTGCACCTGGTCGACCAGCCGCTCCCACCCCGACAGGTCGATGGGGTGGTCGGCCTCGTCGAAGCGGAGGAGGCGGAGGATGTAGCTGTCGAGGCCCTCCTCGTGGAGCACCAGGGGGATCTGGTAGATGTTGGCGGCGTCGATGGCGGACACCACCGCCTCGATGGGCACGTCGCACTGGAGCGAGATCTTCTGCTTCAGGTCCTCGGAGATCATCCGGTCCGACCGGCAGACGATCACGTCGGGCTGGATCCCCCGGCTGCGGAGCTCGGTCACCGAGTGCTGGGTGGGCTTGGTCTTCTGCTCGCCCGAGGGCCCGAGGTAGGGCACCAGGGTGAGGTGGACGTAGCAGACGTTCTCCCGACCCACGTCCCGGCGGAACTGCCGGATGGCCTCGATGAACGGCACGATCTCGATGTCGCCCACCGTGCCGCCCACCTCGACGATGACCACGTCGACGTCGTCGGTGCCGAGCCGGAGGATGCGCTCCTTGATCTCGTTGGTCACGTGCGGAATGACCTGGACGGTCTTCCCCAGGTAGTCGCCCCGGCGCTCCTTGGCGATCACCGACGAGTAGATCCGCCCGGTGGTGGCGTTGGAGTCCTTGTGGAGGTTCTCGTCGATGAACCGCTCGTAGTGGCCGAGGTCGAGGTCCGTCTCCCCGCCGTCCTCGGTGACGAAGACCTCGCCGTGCTCGAAGGGGTTCATGGTGCCGGGGTCGACGTTGATGTACGGGTCGAGCTTGCACATGGTGACCCGGAGGCCCCGGCACTTCAGAAGGCGGCCGAGCGACGAGGCGGTCAGGCCCTTGCCCAGCGACGACGACACCCCGCCGGTGAAGAAGATGAACTTGGTGTTGTTCCCGCGCGGGGCACCGGGCCGGAGGAGGTCGTCAGGAGCGGTCGAGCCGTTGGCGTTGGCGGCGGGGACGGCGGGTCCGGGAGGTGGTCCGACCGCCGCATCGTCCGTGAGATCGTCCGGTGGGCCTTGCGGGTCGGGCACCTGCCGAGGATAGCGGACCGGCCACTCCCTTCCGGCGGACCCTCCGACGGCGCCGGTCAGGCCCCGGCGACGGGACGACCGGCCGCGGCGTCCTCCAACAGCTCGCGGGCGTGGGCCCGGGCCGACTGGCTGTCCGGGCTCCCCGACAGCATGCGGCTCACCTCCACCACCCGTGCCTCGCCCTCCAGGCCGGTGACCTCCGAGCGGGTGCGGCCGCCCGACTCCGCCTTGCGCACCAGCAGGTGGTGGTCGGCACGGGCGGCCACCTGGGCCAGGTGGGTGACCACCAGCACCTGCGAGCGCCGCCCCAGGGCGGACAGGGCCTCCCCCACCGCGGCGGCCGCCGTGCCCCCGATGCCGGCGTCGACCTCGTCGAAGACGAGGACCCCCGGATCGTCGGTCAGGGCCAGCCGTACGGCGAGCATGGTCCGCGCCAGCTCCCCCCCCGATGCCACCCGGGCCAGGGGGGCCAGCGGCTCGCCGGGGTTGGCGCCGAGGAGGAAGGTGACCTCGTCGGCCGCCCCCTCCCCCGCCACCGACACCTCGAACCGGGCCGACGGCATCGCCAGGGTCCGGAGCGTCGTCTGGATCTGGCGGGCCAGCGCCGGGGCCGCGGCCCGCCGGGCGGCGGCCACCGTCGCCCGGGCGGCGTCCCGCTCCCCCCGGGCCGTGGCGATGAGGGCATCGAGCGCCGCCGAGCGGCGCTCGCCGGCCTCGGCCTCGGCCAGTTCCCCGGCCACCCGGGCGCCGAAGGCGACGACCTCTACGAGGGTGCCGCCGTACTTCCGCTGCAGCTCGTGGAGGAGCTGGCGGCGCCCCCGCACCTGCTCGAGCCGCTCGGGATCGTCCTCCCAGGTCTCGACCACCGCCCGCAGCTCGATGGCCAGGTCGGACAGCTCGGCCATGGCCGCCCGCACCCGGGCGTCGAGGCCGGCCAGCGGGTCCCGGCCGGCCAGGGCGGAGGCCGCCGCCGCCATCCGGTCGAGGGCGCTGTCCACCGGAGCCTCGCTGAGCGCCTCCAGGGCGGCGGCGGCGGCCTCCCGGAGAGCGCCGGCGGCGGCCAGCCGCTCCTCCTCGATTTCCAGCCGGGCGTCCTCGTCAGCGTCCTCGATCCCGGCGGCGGCGATCTCCTCGCGCTGGTACCGGAGCAGGTCCGCCTGACGGGCCCGCTCCCGGGCGTCTCCGCCCAGGGCCTCCCGTTCGGCGGTGAGGGCCCCGAGGTGGGCGGTGGCCGCCCGGAGCCCGGTGAGGTCGATGTGCCCGTGGTGGTCGAGCGCCTGGCGCTGCGTGGCCGGACGCACCAGGGTGCGGTGCTGGTGCTGGCCGTGCAGCTCGAGGCGGCCGGCGGCCGCCTCGGCCAGCGCGTGGACCGGCACCATCCGGCCGTCGACCCAGGCCCGGGGTCGGCCGCCGGGCACCACCGCCCGGGCCAGGAGCAGCCCCTCGGGGGCCTCCCCCGCCGGGTCGAGGTCCGTGGGGTCCCCGAACCGGGCTTCGACCAGTGCCTCGGCGGCCCCCGACCGGACCAGGCCGGGGTCGGCACGGCCGCCCAGCAGGAGGGTGAGGGCCTCGACCAGAAGCGTCTTGCCCGCCCCGGTCTCGCCGGTGAGGACGGTCATCCCCGGGCCGAAGGAGACGGTGACGTCGTCGATCACCCCCAGATCCCGGACCCGCAGCTCCTCCAGCACCCCCGCCGCCTACCGGTCGGCCAGGTGGAACTTCGCCCGGAGGATGGCGTGGAAGTCGTGGTCGCCGAAGGTGACCAGGCGGGCCGGTCGATCGCCCTCCCGGCACCGCACCGACGCCCCCGGCTCCAGGGTGGCCACCGTGGCACCGTCCACCACCAGCACGGCCGCCCGGGGTTCGAGGATGTCCAGCCGGAGCTGTTCGGTCGGCTCCAGCACCAGGGGTCGGTCGAAGAGCATGTGGGGCGAGACCGGGGTGACCACGATGGCGCGGAGCCGGGGCGACAGCACCGGGCCGCGGGCCGAGAGGTTGTAGGCCGTCGAGCCGGTCGGGGTGGAGACCAGCAGGCCGTCGGCCGCATAGGTGACGAACGGCCGGTCGTCGATGGCCAGGCCCACCCGCACCGTGTGCCCGGGGACCGTCTTCTCCACGGTCGCCTCGTTGAGGGCCGTCCGCTCGAGCAGCGGCCGGCCGTCTGCGTCCGTCACCGTCACGGTCAGGGTCATGCGCTCCTCGACCTGGTGCTCGCCGGCCACGAACCGCTCGAGGGCGGACTCGAGGGCGGCCGGCTCCACCTGGGTCAGGTAGCCGAGCCGGCCCATGTTGACGCCGAGGACGGGGATGCCGGCCGACGAGGCCGACGCCACCGCCCGCAGTAGGGTGCCGTCACCCCCCAGGCTGACCAGCAGGTCGGCGCCGTCGACCGAGCAGGTCCCGTCGGGTTCGAGGGCACTGAAGGACCGGTGGCCGCGTGCCTCCAGCCACGATGCCGCCCGGTCGGCCAGCGCCGCCACGTCGGTCCGGTCGGGGCGGGCGTAGAAGGCGACCAGGGTCACGGCGCACCGACCCCGCCGGCCCGGTGCGCCTCCTCGACGGCGGCATCGAGCAGGGTGCCGAGGTCGGGATCCGAGGCCCCCCCGGTGCCGTCCCCGCCATGGGCGACGGCGTGCACCAGAAACTCCACGTTGCCGGCCTGGCCGGTGATCGGTGACGGCATGACCCCCATGATGGCCGCTCGGGCGGCCGTCAGCGCGCCGACGACCTCGCCGAGGGTGCGGCGGTGGACCGCCGGGTCGCGTATGACCCCCTTGCCGCGGGACGCCTCGGCCCGTCCGGCCTCGAACTGCGGCTTGGCCAGCACCACCACCGGGGCCCCGGGGGCGGCGACCTCGCCCACCAGGACCGGGGCCACGCGCGCCAGCGAGATGAACGACAGGTCCGCCACCACCACGTCCACCGGGGTGCCGCCGACGGTGGCCAGCGTCACCGCGCGCACGTCGAGGCGCTCGAGTCCGGTGACCCTCGGGTCGGCCCGGAGCCGCTCGTGGAGCTGGCCGCGGCCCACGTCCACCGCCACCACCGCACTCGCCCCGGCCTGCAGCAGGCAGTCGGTGAACCCGCCGGTCGACGAACCGGCGTCGAGGGCCCGTGCCCCGGACACGTCGATCCCGAAACGTCCGAGGGCGGCGTGGAGCTTGTCGCCGCCCCGGCTCACGTACCGGGGGGCCGGGCCGCGCAGCTCGATGGGCTCGCCCGGTGCCACCAGGCGGGCCGGCTTGTCGGCCACCGCCCCCGACACCAGCACCAGCCCCCGCTCGATCAGCACCGAGGCCTGCGGCCGACTGCCGACCAGGCCCCGCTCGACCAGCGCCCGGTCGAGCCGGGTGCGAGGCGACGGGGTCAGGCGCCGCCGCCCTGGCTCGGTGCCGCCGTCTTCTTGGCCGCCGTCTTCTTGGCCGCCGTCTTCTTGGCCGCCGTCTTCTTGGCCGCCGTCTTCTTGGCCGGAGCCTTCTTGGCCGGAGCCTTCTTGGCCGGAGCCTTCTTGGCCGGAGCCTTCTTGGCCGGAGCCTTCTTGGCCGGAGCCTTCTTGGCCGGAGCCTTCTTGGCCGGAGCCTTCTTGGCCGCCGCCTTCTTGGCCGACGACGCGGAGCGGCCGAGGACGGTGGCCACCTGGGTGGCCAGGTCCTCGACGCTCGAGATCCCGAGCGCCTGCAACTGGTGGGTGACCTCGTCGCGCACGACGTGCAGCAACGACTCGCTGCTCTTCCGGCTCCGCTCCACCAGCTCCTCGACCTTGGCCTGGGCCTCCTTGCGCTGGACGGCACCGCTCTTCACCAGGTCCTGCACGAGCTCTTCGGCCCGTGCCCGGGTCATCTGGGTGAAGTTCACCCCAGCATCGAGGTACCGCTGATATCCACTGGTGTTGGTCATGCTGACACTGTACCGAGAGTGCTAGCTGAGAGCAAGCACCCCAGCTCAGTGGCGGTGAAATCGGGTCAGGATCCCGACCGGGGTCCGGAGAGCGCCTCGTCCACCAGGGCGACGAAGTCGGGCCGCCGTACCGCCACCGGCACTCCAGTGACCGCGGCGCCCGGGGCCGTCACCCCGGAGTCGACCAGGGCGAACGGGATACCCAGCCGCTCGGCCAGGCGCCCGTCGGTTCCGGGCTGGTCGCCGACCGCCAGGGCGGGCGGTCCGTCCGGACCCAGGTCGAAGCGCTTCCGGAGGAGGTCGACGATGGGGCCGTGGGGCTTGCCGGCCACCTGCGGATCGACCCCCGAGGCGGTGGCCACCGCGGCGAGCAACGAGCCGGCTCCGGGCAGCAGCCCCTCCGGCGTGGGGTGGGTCGGGTCCTCGTTGGTACCGACCAGCAGGCCGCTGTCCCGGGCCGCGTTGGAGACCGTGGCCAGGTCGTCGTAGTCGAAGGTGCGGCTCCAACCCACCACCGCCCCGTCGTAGGGTCCGCGGTCGGGGAGGGAGACCCCCCGAGTCCGGAGGGCGTCCACCAGACCCTGCTCCCCCAGGTAGGCCACCGAGGCGCCGGGAGCCAGCAGGGAGGCGGCGGCGTCCGCCGAACTGACCAGCTGGCCCGTCCCGGCCGGGATGCCCGCCCGCTCGAGCCGGGCGGTCAGCTCCTGGCGGGTCGGGGCGGAGTTGTTGGTGACGAAGGCGACGGTGATCCCGGCGCCGACCAGGCGGTCGACCGCCCCCGACACGTCCCCGATCGGCTCGCCCGACAGCCAGATGACCCCGTCGAGGTCGACGATCCAGACCGAGCCGGGCGTGACGAACCGGGCCAGATCGGCCGGGGGCGCCGCCCCCGCCCTCATCCGGCGGGCTCGTCGGGTCCCGGCGCGGGCTCGGAGCCCACGCGGTCCCGCTGGCGGGTCCGGCGGGTGGAGCTCGCCAGCTGGTCGGCGGTCTCCAAGGCCCGCGCGATGAGCCCCTTCAGGGCGGTGGCGCTCTCCTCGGCCGGGTCGGGGGCCGCGGGGGCACCGGCGGGGGCGGCGGCCGGGGGCGGCGCCTCGGGCGGCAGGTCGGCCGGGTCGACGGCCGGCCGGGGGCGGACCATCATGTCGGCCACTCGCTCGCCGGTGAGCGTCGCCGCCCGCTCCCAGTAGGACCGGAACATCCCGATGTCGAAGGCACCGTCGCGCACCCGGGCCTGGTCGAGCAGGCGGGCCGGGGGCCGCTTGAGCCCGTGGACGAGGTGGACGGCGGCCAGGCCCCGGAGCAGGTACCAGGTGGGGTCGAACTCCCACCAGCGGAAGCCCTGGCGGACCGAGGCCGGCAGGTAGTGGTGGTTGTTGTGCCAGCCCTCGCCGCCGGTGATCACCGCCACCAGCAGGGAGTTGCGGCTGGTGTCGGGCGTGGCGTACCGGCGGCGACCCACCAGGTGGGCCATGGAGTTGACCAGGAAGGTCCCGTGCCACAGCAGCACGGTGGAGAGGAAGAAGCCGATGAGCAGACCGCCCCAACCCCCGACGGCCAGGCAGAACAGGGCGGTCGCCCAGGGGCCGACCCACGAGAACCGTTCGAGGAGGCGGAGCTCGGGGTAGGCGGCGAAGTCGGCGATGTTGGTGAGGTCCGTGGCCTTGTACTTGGTCGACAGGATCCACCCCACGTGGCTCCACCAGATGCCGTCGCGCGGCGAGTGGACGTCCCCGTCGAGGTCGGTGAACCGGTGGTGGATGCGGTGGTGGCTGGCCCACCACAGCGGTCCCTTCTGCACCGCGGTGGTGCCACCGAACGCCATCAGGAACTGGGGCGCCCGGCCCATCTTGTAGCTCCGGTGGGAGAAGTAGCGGTGGTACCCGGCGGTGATGCAGAACATCCTCGACACGTACAGCACGGCGCAGAGCACCCAGTCCGTCCAGGTGACGGTGACGAAGAGTGCGCCCAGCGGGGCCAGGTGGACGGCGAAGAAGGGGATGGCCGACACCCAGTCGGTCCGATCGGCGGACCCGTCCACCGGCACGGGGGTCGGGCCGGTGGCCGGCTCGCTCTGGACGGGGGTCATGTGGTCGGGGCCGGCCGCCGGGGCCGGCACCGTCGAGCGTAGCCGAGGCCCGGTGGGGAACGGTCAGCCATCGACGTAGAGCTGGCCGTCCGATCCCGCGGCGATCTTGATGGTGCCGAGGCCGCTGGCGGCGGGACCCTGCAGCACGGCCCCGGTCTGGGCGTCGAACTCCGAGCCGTGGCACGGACAGGCGATCACCTTGGCCGCCTTGGCGTAGCCGACGGTGCAGCCGGCGTGCGGGCAGACGGCGTCGAAGGCCACGAATTGCCCGGCTGTCTGCTGGATGACCAGGCCCGGGTTGCCGCTGGCCGGGTCGGTGAAGGTGGCCGAGCCGCCGACCGGCACGTCGGACGCCGGTCCGAGGCGCTTGCCGGCCGGCTGGGGGGCACCCGTGGTGGTGGTGGCGCCGGCCGCCGTGGTGGTGGTGGCGCCGGCACCCGTGGTGGTGGTGGCACCGGCCGCCGCGCCACCACCGCCGATGGTCGGTCCGGTCGCCGTGGTGGTGCCACCGAAGGCTCGGCCGATGCCGGCCACCGCCCCGCCGAGCACCACCACCACCCCGGCCAGGATGCCGGTGACGGCCCCCTTGGAGACCACCTCACGCCGCGAAACCTCTCCCCGCCGGGTGCCACCTCTCCCCCGGGCCGCCGCGGCCGCGGCCCGCCGGTCGGCGAACCAGGTGTCGAGGGCCGGGGCGCCGGCCGCCCCCACCAGCAGCTGGGGGGTCCAGGCGAAGAGGAAGACGATGTCGGAACCGGTGAAGTAGGGCGAGGCGTGGAAGCTGACCGTCAGGAAGAGGCCGAGGGAGAGCACCATCCCGGCCGCGGCGGCCAGCCGGCTCCAGAGGCCGACCAGGGTGCCGAGACCGATGGCCAGCTCCCCGAGGGCGATGAGGGCCCCGACCGCCGGGGCGACGTGGACGAGGGGCCCGAGCAGCGCGTGGATCGGGCTCGACCGTTGGGCCCCGACCAGCTGGGTGTGGATCGAGACCGGGCTGGCGTCCCGGAAGAACGCCGGGTTGGCCAACTTCTGGAGACCGGCGTAGGTGAAGGTCACGCCCAGGAAGAGGCGCAGGGGCATCAGCGTCCAGCCCGTCGCCACCGTGCCGTCGGCGCGGCGGAAGCTCCAGGGGTCGGGCGGGGGTGTCGGGGCCGGCGCGGGCGGCTTCGCCCCTCCTGGCCTGCGGGACCGGTCGGGGCCGCTCATCGGCGTGCGCTCATCGGCGAGAGGCTACCGGCCCTCGACGCCGGGCCGGCATCAGGGGCGCCACCTCGTCCGCCGTACGGCCGCCGCCTCAGCCGTCCGGCCCCCGTACGCTCGGCCCATGCCGGATCTCGCCACCATCGCCTCGCTGGGCACCGCGGTCGGGACCCTCGTCCTGGGCGCCGCCACCTTCTCCTCGGTCCGCTCCTCCAACCGCACGGCCCGGATCGCCGAGCAGGCCTTTCTGGTCGGCGTTCGGCCCCTGCTGGTCCAGACCCGCTTCGAGGACCGGGACGAGAAGGTCATGTTCAACGACCAGCACTGGCTGCAGGTGGGCGGCGGCCGGGCGGTCATCGAGGAGGCGGACGGCGTCGTCTACCTGGCCATGGCCGTTCGGAACGTCGGGAACGGGATCGGGGTGCTCCACAGCTGGAAGCTCGAGCCGGACCGCATCACCGCCGGCGACTACGAGCCCGACCTCGGCTCCTTCCGGCGGCTGTCCCGCGACCTCTACATCCCCGACGGCGACCAGGGCTTCTGGCAGGGTGCGGTCCGGGACGCCGACGACCCCCTCCGGACGCCGCTCCACGACGCCCTGGTCGAGCGGCGGGCGATGTCGCTGCTGCTCCTCTACGGCGACCACGAGGGCGGTCAGCGGACCGTGACCCTCTTCGGCATCGTCCCCGACGACCACGACCAGTGGCTGTGCTCGGTGGCCAAGCACTGGTACATCGACGGGGACGACCCCCGCTGACCGCCGGGGGCGGCTGGTTCGCCGGTCCCGGCTCCGCATACCATGGGACGATGGACCAGACCGCCACCGCCGCCGTCGAGGCGCCGGTCCGCGCCCGGTCGGGTCCCGATGCCTTCATGCGGCGCCTGCTCCGGATCCCCGATCGGCAACCGGCCATCGACGAGTCGGAGACCCACCGGATCTTCGGCACGTCGATCTTCCTCTCGGCGCTGCGGTGCCTGCTGAGCTACATCGTGCTGCCGATCGTGCTGCCCGCCGTCGGCCTGGCCAAGGGCGTCGGGCCGATCATCGGCATCCCGGTGGGTGTGCTCGCCCTGACCTTCGACTACCTCGGCATCCGCCGGTTCTGGCTGGCCGACCACCACCAGCGCTGGGCGTTCACCGCCCTCTACGCCGCCGTCGGAGGGATGGTGCTGGCCCTGGTGATCATCGACGTCGTCTCCGTCTTCTCCTGACCGCCGCTCCGGCGGGCGTTCCGCCGTCCCCCGGGGGGATCTCGAGGGCGGCCACCGGGTCGGCGTAGGCCTTCACCTCGATCACGTGGCCGTCGGGGTCGGCCAGCTTCGCCTTCCGTTGCTCTTGCGTCGTCCCGGCCCCGTCGGTCCGGACCCGGCTGACCCATCGGACCGGGACGGCCTCCAGCCGGGCGATCAGCTGGTCCAGCTCCTCCATCGGGAGGGTGACCCCGAAGTGGCGGACGCCCGCATCGTCCGGCGACACCACCAGGTCGGGCACCTGGTGGAAGGTGAGCTGCATCCCGTGGAACCAGACGTCGAGCCAACCGGTGTGCCGGCGGCCGCCGGCACAGCCCAGGGTCCCGACGTAGAAGCGCCGGGTGGTCTCGAGGTCCCGGGCCGGCAGCGACAGGTGGAGGATGGGCGGCACCGCCCCAGCGTACGGCCGGTGTCGCCGGTGCCGGAGGGACCCGTGGGCACCCGTGGCGCCGTCCTGATACCCATAGGGGTATAGTGGAGCGAGGGGCGACGGGCTCCCCACGGAAGGGTATCCATGTCCACCACGGAGGCGATGCGGGTAGTGGTGGTGGGTGGTGTGGCCGGCGGGATGTCGGCAGCCACCCGGATGCGGCGGCTCGACGAATCGGCCGTCATCACGGTCATCGAGCGCTCCGGGTACGTCTCGTACGCCAACTGCGGCCTCCCGTACTACGTGGGCGGGGTCATCGAGGACGAGGACGACCTCCTCCTCCAGACCCCGCAGCGCCTCTACGACCGGTTCCGCCTCGACGTCCACGTCGACACCGAGGTGGTGGGCATCGACCGGCAGTCCCATCTGGTCACCGTGCGGTCGATGCTCGACGGCACCGAGACCCACCTCCCCTACGACAAGCTGATCCTCAGCCCCGGGGCCGTCCCGGTGCGCCCGCCGATCCCGGGCTACGAGCGGGTGCGCGGCCTGCGCACCGTGGAGGACGCCGCCCTGATGGCCGCCGACGTCGGGGACGGCGCCACCACCGCGGTGGTCATCGGGGCCGGTTTCGTCGGGCTGGAGACGGCCGAGAACCTGGCGGCCGGTGGCATGGCGGTCACCGTGGTGGAGGCGGCCGACCAGGTGCTGACCGCCCTCGATCCGGAGCTGGCGGTGCTGGTGGCGGCCGAGCTGGTCGACCACGGGATCGCGGTGGAGACCGGCGTGGCCGTCTCGGGGGTGACCGACGACGGCGTGGTACTGGCCGACGGGCGCTCCTTCCCCGGCGCCCTGGTGGTGGGCTCCATCGGCGTCCGTCCGGACACCCGACTGGCCGAGCTGGCGGGCCTGGGGATCGGCCCCCACGGCGGCATCGCCGTCGACGCCGACCACCGGACCACCGATCCGGACATCTACGCGGTGGGCGACGCGGTGGAGAAGGAGGACCTGGTGGGCGGGGGCACCTCGCTGATCGCCCTGGCCAACGTGGCCAACCGGCAGGGCCGGCGGGTGGCCGACCACATCGCCGGGCTCCCGGTGCGGCCGTCCCCCTCGCTCGGGACCGCCATCGTCAAGGTCTTCGGGTGCACGGCCGGCGTCACCGGGTGGACCGAGCGCCGGCTCCGGGCGGCGGGCCGCCGGTACCGGACCGTGCGCTCGCACCCCATGAACCACGCCGGCTACTACCCCGGCGCCCAGCCGATGGCCATGAAGCTGCTGTTCGACCCCGACGACGGGACCATCCTGGGTGCCCAGGTGGTGGGCGGCGACGGCGTGGACAAGCGGATCGACGTGCTGGCCACCGCCATGGCCGCCGGGGTGCCCGCCGAGGCGCTGGCCGACCTCGAGCTGGCCTACGCCCCGCCCTTCTCGTCGGCCAAGGACCCCGTGAACATGCTCGGCTACATGGTCGAGAACGTGCGGTCCGGCGAGTGCGACGTCGTCGAGCCCGACGAGGTCGCCTCCCTGGTCGAGTCGGGCTGGACCCTGCTCGACGTCCGCACCCCCGCTGAGCACGCCAACGGCGCCCTCCCCTACAGCGTCAACGCCCCCCTCGACACCCTCCGCGAGGACCTGCCGGAACTGGGGAGCGGCCCGTTCGTGGTCTTCTGCGAGGTGGGCCAGCGCGGCCACACCGCCACCACCCTCCTCCACGAGCTCGGCGTCACCGCCCGCAACCTCGACGGCGGCTACCGCACCTGGGTGGCGGCCGAGGCCGCCGGCGCCCACGACCCGGCGCGGCAGGTGGGGGCGCCGTCCTGACCCGCCGCCGGGTCAGGCCAGCTTCATGAACATCTTCTGGACGGCCTCCATCGGATAACCGTCCTCGCGCGCCTCGTCCGGGTGCTCCACGCAGTACCGGAGGCCGGCGGCCACCAGGGCGAAGCCGGCCTGCTCGAGCGCCTTGGTGGCAGCCGAGATCTGGGTGACGACGTCGCGGCACTCGCGCCCCTGGTCGAGCATCCGCTCGATGCCGTCGATCTGGCCCGCCACCCGGTGCAGGCGCTTGCGGACGTCGTCGGTCACCTCATCTGGCAGGTTCATGGTCGCTCCTCGGCCGATCCGGTACGGTCCCGGACCCACGGGAGTATACCCCTGCCCGTATGCATCCGACGCGCTCCGTCGGCGCCCGGGGTCGTCGACGCCCGGGATCCGTCTACTTCTTCCGGGACTTCTTCAGCTCGTCGAGCTCGCTGGCCAGGCGCTCGATCTCCTCGGCCAGGGCCAGCACCACGATCCCGAGATCCTGGGTGGCGTCGCGGAGCGACTCGACGTCGGTCGGTGTCCGGAGCTTCTTCAGCGCTCGACTCGCCACCCTGGCCAGGGCCATGGCCTTCCTCCCCACGATCGGCCGGGACGCTCCCGCCCACCGGCCGAAAGCGTAACGAACCGCCGGCCGCCCCGCCTCTCCCGCCGCCGCTGGCCCCTCCGGCGGCGGCTACCGGATGGTGCCGGCCCCCGCGATGAGCGGCAGGTCGAGGGCCGTCACCCAGCCGGCGGGCAGGTCGTTCACCGCCGGCACCGCGTTCAGGGCCCGCATGCCGGTGGCCAGGCAGCCGGCGGCGGCGGCATCGCGTCCGCTCCCGTCGGTGAAGCGGAAGGCCGTCTCCTGGGTGATGGAGGGCGACCCCTCGATCTCCACCCGGTAGACGTCGTTCTGTACGCCGTGCGGCCAGTCCGGGGCGGACGCCGCGCCGACCCGGTTGACGTGCTCGAGCTGGATCCGGGTCTCCCCCCGGTAGATACCATTGATGGTGAAGCGGATGGCGGCCACCTGGCCGGGCTCGACGGTCCCCTTGGCGGTGGCGATGGGCTGGTCGGTGACCCACTTCTCCCAGGTGGAGGTGATGGCATCGAGTTCGATGCCGGCGGCGTGGGCCATCATCGGCACCGTGGCGCCCCAGGCCATCACCAGGATGTCGGTGTGCTCGAGCATCGGGGTGAACTCCGGCGGGCGGCCGATGCCCATCTCGTCCTCGTAGTCCCCCTCGTAGTTGCTGTAGTCCAGGATCTCCAGGGCCCGCACCCGACGGACTTCGGCACACACCCCCATCAGGGTCATGGGCAGGAGGTCGTTGGCGAAGCCGGGATCGATGCCGGTGGTGAAGCAGGAGGCACCGCCGGCCTCGCAGGCCTCGGTGATCGGATCGATCCAGGTGGCGGGGTTCTGGGCCATGGTCGGCCACACCCACGGGGTCATGGCGGTCGAGCACACGTCGATACCCGCCCGGAGGAAGGCGCCCATCACCCGGATGTTGTCGTCGGCGAACCCGGCGGTCGGCCCGTAGTGGACGAGGGCGTCCGGCCGGAGGGCGATGAGGGCGTCGACGTCATCGGTGGCGACGATGCCGACCGGGTCGATGCCGCAGAGCTCCCCGACGTCCCGACCCACCTTGGCCGGGGCGCTGACGCCCACGCCGACGAGCTCGAAGGACGGGTGCCGGACGATCTCGGCGATCACCATCCTTCCGACGAACCCGGTCCCCCACACGACGACCCGCTTGGGGCCGTTGCCTGTCGCTGCTTGGTTGGCTGGCATAGGCCGCTGAGACTAGGGCCGCCCGGGGACAACCACCAACGCAGGCGTCCGTGGATGCCCGGGCGGTCGGCAGGCCGCCGGGGTCAGGCGATCTCTGCCTGTCGCAGCGGCTCGACGGGCACCGGGTCCGACGAGATCGGCAGCCGTTCGGCGACCGATGGCGCCGTCTCGACCGGGGCCTCGACCCGATCCTTCCGGTGGTGGACGATCTCCTCGAGGGATCGGCCGGAGGGCTCGGGCAGGGTCAGGGTGAGCAGCATCCCCGCCACCGAGGCGGCCGCCGCCACCAGCAGCATGCCCCGGAGGCCGATGCCCTTCTGGAGTGCGGGGACCACGAACACCCCGACGAAGGCGCCCAGCTTGCCGATGCCGGCGGCGATCCCGTGTCCGGTGGTGCGCATGTTGACCGGAAAGACCTCCGACGGGAGGACGAAGGTGGTGGTGTTGGGTCCGAACTCCACGAAGAAGTAGCTGAGACCGAACACCAGTAGGAAGGGCACCACCATGGAGGTGAGGTGCTCGAAGATCCCGAGCACGGCGAAGCAGGCCGCCATCACCGCAAAGCCGATCAGCTGGAGCCGCTTGTGCCCGATGCGGTCCATCCGCGAGATGGCCAGGAGGTAGCCGGGCAGGGCGAAGACGACGAAGATGCCGAGGCTCCAGAGGAGCTTCACCGAGAGCGAGGCGTGCGGGCTGACCTCCTTCAGGATGGCCGGCAGGCTGAGCGTGTTGCCGTAGTAGGCGTAGTCGAAGAGGAACCAGGTCCCGGCGGTGCCGATGATCAGGGTCAGCATCCGGCGGTCGCGGAGGAAGGCGCCGAGCGTCATCAGGGGTTGGCGGGCCGGCCGGACCGGGCCGTCCGCCACCACCGACCCGGTGATCGGCACGATGTCGGAGACCGCGGCGGCGGCGTCGCCGTCCACGTGGGCCCGGAACCGGGGCGACTCGGGGATTTTGGTGCGCAGGTAGACCACGGCCCCCGCCGGAATGGCGCCGAAGCCGAGCAGCAGGCGCCAGGTCAGGTCGTGGCTGACGCCGGTGGCGATCAGGAGCAGCGCCACCAGCGGACCGACGATCAGGCCGACCGCCTGCATCGAGAAGACCATGCCGACCAGGGGCCCGCGGTCCTTCCGGTTGGAGTACTCACTCATCAGCACCGCGGAGACCGGGTAGTCGCCGCCGATGCCGAGGCCCAGGACGAACCGGGCGATCACCAGGAACAGGAAGTTCGGCGCCAGGGCCGACGCCACTGCCCCGACGATCATGACGGCGGCTACAAGGGCGTAGACCCGCTTGCGACCGAGCACGTCGGCGACTCGACCGAACAGGAACGCCCCGATGAACGCCCCGAGGATGGCCGACCCGGTCACCCAGCTGGTCTGGGAGGTGCTGAGGTGCCACTGGGCGGCCACCAGGACCGCCACCGTGGAGATGACGAACAGGTCGTAGGCGTCGGTGAAGAACCCCACGCCGGAGACCAGCACCACCCGCCGCTGGAACCGCCCGGTGGGCGCCTCGTCGAGGAGTGCCCCGACGGTGGCCGCGTCGAGCGGTGCTCCGACCGTGGCTGCGGGTCGATCTGGTACTGCCATGCTCCCGTGGACCTCCGACGTCGTGCCGACCACCACAGACTTGTGGAGGAAGATGAACGTACGGTGTCCCAAAGGTAAACGGGATGTGATCGATAGGCGAACACTCGGGTGGCCGGCAGGTATGGTCTGATGACCCTATGGCGACCACCGACGACCTCGACCTGATCGACCGCAAGGTCACCCAACTCTTCGCGCTGGTATCCCAGGCCCTGGGTCAGGCCACCCATGCCCTGCTCGACGGGGACATCACCCTGGCCCGCACGGTGGTCGACGGGGACCAGGTGGTCGACGATCTCACCTCCGAGGTGGAGCTGCTGGTGTGGCGCCAAATCGACCTCGGTCCGGCCCCGGCACACCTCCGGCAGCTGGTCGGGATGCTCCTGATCCTCCCCGAGCTCGAGCGGAGCGCCGACCTGGCCGAACACGTCGCCCAGCGGGCAGTCGACAACCTCGGGGCGGAGATGAGCCCCCTCAGCCGCGGCATCGTCCAGCGGATGACAGAGGTGGCGCTCGACATGTGGCGCACCGCCGCCGACGCCTACGGGGACCGGTCGAGCCGGTCGGCCGGACTGGCCGAGGACGACGAGGAGATGGACATCCTCCACGACCGGCTCATGGGTGAGATCGCCGCCGAGGCGATGCCCATGCCGGTGGCCTCCCAGGTGACCCTCCTGGCCCGGTTCTACGAGCGCCTGGGCGACCACGCCGTCAACCTGGCCCGGCGGGTGGAGATGCTGGCGTCGCCCGGGGTCGACTGACCCCGCACGCCGCCCGGAACGCGGTTCGGGCTCCGGCGGCGACACCACGGGAGCCCGACGGTCGACCTCCCGCGGGTCAGTGCAGCTCCACCGCGATGCACGCCGCAGCCGCCTGTGCCGCCGCCCTGGCCAGGGCGGTCGAAGCCCCCCGGGCCAGGACGACCCCGACCCGGCGCTCGCCGTCCACCCTCGGCTTGCCGAACAGCCGGACCTGAACGGTCGGATCGGAGGCCATCGCCGCGTCGACCCCGGTGAAGACCGGCACCCCCGTGCCGTGCACCTTGAGCGGCACGCTCGCCGCCGCCCCGGGGAATCGCGTCACCGCCACCGCCGGCAGGCCGAGCACGGCGCGCACGTGGAGTTGGAATTCGCTGATGTCCTGGCTGACCAGGGTGACGAGTCCGGTGTCGTGGGGACGGGGCGACACCTCGGAGAAGAGCACCTCCTCGCCGCAGACGAACAGCTCCACACCGAAGAGCCCGCGGCCACCCAGGGCCGAGGTGACCCGACCGGCCATCTGGCGCGCGGCGTCGAGGACCGTCCCGGGAAGTGACGTCGCCCCCGCCGGCTCCTGCCAGCTCTCGACGTAGTCGCCGGCGATCTGTCGGTGGATGACCGGGTCGAGAAAGAGCGTCCCCCCGGCGTGCCGCACGGTCAGGAGGGTGATCTCGGTGTCGAAGGCCACGTAGCCCTCGACGATGCAGCGGACCGCGGCGGCGTCTCTCCCGTGTCCTCGCCCGCCCGACTGCGCGTGGGTCCACGCCGCGGCGAGCTCATCCGCCGATCGGACGACCGACTGGCCCCTCCCCGACGAGGACATGACCGGCTTGACGACGGTCGGCCAGCCGAGTGTCGCGGCGGCCTCCTCGAATTCGGCGAACGACTCGACGAAGGCGTACGGACTGGTGGCGAGCCCGAGCTCCTCGGCGGCCAGGCGACGGATGCCCTCGCGGTCCATGGTCAGCATGACGGCGCGCGCGTTCGGGGCGACGGTCAGGGGCCAGTCGGCCGACGCCTCGAGCTCGCCGAGCACCCCGGTGGCGATTGCCTCGATCTCCGGAATCACCAGATCAGGTCGCTCGTCCTCGAGCAGCGCCCGCAGTGCCTGCTCGTCCTGCATGTCGATCACCGCGTGCCGGTGCGCCACCTGCATGGCCGGTGCCGAGGGGTAGCGGTCGACGGCCAGCACCTCGACGCCGAGACGTTGGAGTTCGATCGCCACCTCCTTGCCCAGCTCCCCGCTCCCCAGCAGCACGACCCGCAGGGCCTCCGCCTCACCAGGCGTGCCGATGGAGGCGCCCAGCGAGTAGTCGTTCGTCGTCATGGGTCGATTCTGTCCCATGCTCGGCCAGGTCGGACGAAGCCTGGCCGAATTCGACCCGACGCCCCTGCTCGCGACCGTAGGTGCGGTGGGCATCACCGGTTCCCGGGTGCAGGCGGCGGTGACCGGCGGCTCGCCGCCGACCGAGGAGCCGTCCCCTCTTCGGTCGTCGTACCTCGGGTGGGCGGAGACACTGCGCCGGTCGGCGCCCGTGTGCCTCAGGACGTTGCCGGCGCCACCGGTGTCCGCACCCAGGCCGCCGCCAGGAGGAACCCGAGGAAGGCACCCAGGGCACCGACCCGGAAGGCCGCCTGGGTACCGGCCACCTGGGCCGACACCAGTGACCCGTGCCCGGCGGCGGCCAGGGTGTGCCGCCCGACGGTGGCGGCCACCGTGACCAGGACGGCCAGCCCCAGCGACCCGCCGATCTGCTGGCTGGTATTGAGGAGCGAGGAGGCCAGACCCGTCCGGTGCGGTGCCACGCCTGCCACCGCGTTGAGGGTCAGGGGGACGAAGGACAGGCCCATCCCGAGCCCGACCACCACCAGGGGTCCGAGGATGTCGATGTAGGTCGAGGACTGTGTGACCGTCGACACCCACAGCAGCCCGGTCGCCACCAGCAACGGTCCCGCCGTCAGGAACGGACGGGTCCCGAACCGGTGCACCTTCCGTGAGACGATGAGGCCGGTGGTACCGATGACGGCGGGGATGGGCAGGTAGGCCAGGCCGGCCACGATCGGGCTGTAGCCCAGGACGTTCTGGAGGAGCTGCGTGAGGAAGTAGATCAGGGAGAGCATCGACGCACCGAGGAGGAGCATCACGACATAGCCGGCAGTCCGGCTCCGGTCGGCGAGGAACCCCAGCGGCAGCAGCGCGTCCTTCCGGTGGGTCTCGATGACCGCGAAGGCGACGAGCAGCACCGCACCGGCCGTGAAGGCGGCCAGGGTGCTCCGGCCCGCCCAGCCGGCGTCAGGCGCGCGCAGCAGCCCTTCCACCAGGGCGGCGACGCCGAGAGAGCCGGTCACCGCCCCCGGGAGGTCGAGTCGACCGCCGCGTCCCGGCACCCTGGCCAGCGCGAACGGCGCGGTGAGGGCGGCGGCCAGGCCGATCGGAACGTTGACGAAGAGCACCCACCGCCAGGACGCCACGTCGACCAACAGGCCGCCGAGCACCAGGCCGATGGCACCCCCGGCCGCCGACATGCCGGCGTAGACGGCCATGGCCCGGTGGCGGAGCGGCCCCTCCGGAAAGGTGGTGGCGATGAGCGACAGGGCGGCCGGTGACGCGGCGGCGGCACCGGCCCCCTGCAGCGCCCGGGCGGCCACCAGCCACGCCTGGGAGGTGGCGAAGCCACCGGCCAGGGAGGCGAGGGTGAACACCGCGATCCCCCAGATGAACAGCCGGCGTCGACCGTAGAGGTCGCCCATCCTCCCGCCGAGCAGCAGAAGGCCCCCGAAAGTCAGTGCATAGGCGTTGATCACCCAGGCGAGGTTGGTGGTACTGAAGTGCAGCTCGCGCTGCATCGACGGGAGGGCGATGTTGACGATGGTGAGGTCGAGGAGCACCATCAGCTGCACGGCGGCGATCACCACCAGGGCGAGCCGGGGCCGACCGGTACCGGCCACCGGGGGGGCGACTGGCGCCTCGGAGGTGGTCATACCGACCGGACGGCCCACAGGTAGACGTCACCGGCGGTGGAGCGCTCGGCGGTGTCGCCGTGGCCGGTGCGGCCGAGACGGACCACGTGGAGCTCGCCGAAGGCCTCCCTGAGGAGCTCCTCGGTATACAGACGATCGGGGTCGGGTGGCCCTGCCAGCCCCAGCGACTCGAGGTGGTGTCCGACGATGTACAGGTGACCACCGGGGGCCAGTGCCTCGACGGCGGCGGCGAAGAGATGGTCGCGCTCGCCTGTCGGCAGGTGGATGTTGGCCACCACCACCAGGTCGTAGGCGCCGGGGTCGGGGCGGTACTCGGCGAGGTCGGCCTGGACGGTGTCCAGAGAGGCACCGAGCGACCCGGCCCGCTCGCCGGCCTGGGCCAGTCCGACCGACGAACCGTCCACACCGGTCACCTTCCAACCGGCCGTGGCCAGCCAGACGGCGTTCCGCCCCGTGCCGCAACCGAGGTCGACGGCCCGTCCGGGCGACAGGGGACCGGTCAGCTCCACCAGCAACGGGTCGGGCTCGGTGGGCCACTCCCCCGCCGCGTACCGCTCGTCCCAGGTCGCACCCGCTCCGTGGTCGTGGCCTCCATGACCGTGACCTTCGTGGTTGTGGCCTCCATGGTCGTGACCTTCGTGGTCGTGACCTTCGTGGTCGTGGCCTTCGTGGTCGTGCTGCTCGGGATTGACAGTCATGGACGGAGCTCCTTCTCATGTGACGACGTGGACTCGGGGGAACGGCGAGGTGACGAGATCGACGACGAGGGTGGCGTCTCGGAGGGTGACCGGTCGTCACCATCTCCTTCGGCCCGGGCGATACCGTGCGCGGTCTCCAGGGCACCGAGTGCCCGCTCGAACTGCGGACGGACCGATGCCCCCACCACCTCGGTGAGGCGGGCGTCCTGGGCCTGCACCAGGCGATCGACCGTTCCGGCGACAGCCCGTCCCTGATCGGTGAGGGTCAGCACGCGCGGTCGTCGGTCGCCCTCGGCGGTTCCGCTCACCAGCAGCCCGCGTTGCTCGACCTCGTCGACGCAGCGCTTCACGTTCATGGGATCACCACCGAGCAGGCGGGCCAGGGCACGGATCGAGATGCCGTCCGCATCCGCCACCCCTCGGAGCACCGCGGCCTGGGGCGGCGTCAAGCCGATCGACGACAGCTCCCCGGCCCAGGCCGTCCGCATGGTGCGGACCAGCCGATCAAGCCGGAACCCGAGACCGGAGTCCAGGGGAAGTGGAGCGCGTGTCATGGTCCGTTCAACTGTAGTACTCACTACAATATTCCGAACCGACACCCCGAGGCCGATTCAGGCCGACCGCCGGGCTGGCGTCGGATATGGGCTGGAGCCTCGGATCGTGGGCTCCCCGAAAGGACCGACGATCTGATGTTCGGCTCGGGCGTCAGGACGCGGACGTTCCCGAGCTGATGGATGCCTCGACCCCGTGAGCGGACTTGGATTCCCGAGCCCTCGGCCCGCCAGGAAGTCCTCAACGGTGCGTACGTCGGTGTCGTCGTCGACGCATGCCGAGCTGAGACCAGGCCGGGACGGCGCAGGGACGGGCAGGCGGTCTTGGTGACGGATGCCGTGGGCGTCCATCAGTCCCCGTGTCGTCCGCCGCTGGATCTCCCCGCTTGAGAGCAGGCTCCGGTCGCCCAGCACTGGGCTCGAACGCCTCTGGGACCTTGCCGGCGGCGGGATCAGTCGGGGCGACGCTTCGGGTGAAGCAACCGCTGGACCCAAGGTCGCCCGTCTCCCGACGTCCGCAGGAGCACGTACGTGACCATGTAGACGATTGTCAAGAGCACGCCCATGCCACTCCAGAACAACAGCAACTGGTCCGTGCCTCCCCAGCGAGCCGGGCGCTCTCTGCTGGGAGATTCTCCCACTGGGGAGAAGCGATCCACAAGATAGTGCAGGAGTGTCAGGCTGCCGGGGCAATGCGTTGACAACGGGCGTTCCACCCACCGGGCCGGCCGACGGAAGTCCGGCGTGTCCCCTGATCACGCTGGTGTCGGAGGAAGGACCGGCGGAGACCCCGACTGGCGCCCCCAGCCCTGGTGCGGCGATTGTCAACTTGTCGTTTGCCCCGGACGTTCCCACAGCATCAACGGTCGTGGTGTCCCGTCCGTCTCGGACCATGCCCATACCGCCTCGGCCCAACAGGACTCGCAGCACGGAGCGATCGCCGAGCCGCTCGGGCATCGCTTGTCCGGGCCTCGACATGCCCTCCATGCTGGAGAGGAAGGCGCTGCAAACGGCTGCACCCCGCGCGGGAGGTAACCGCGAGGCCAGAAAACCTCTCCCCGCCCGGTCCGTGACGCCTCGTGGGAGCATCCGGCGTTGGCACCCGGACAGCGCCGGCCCCGTCGGCTCGACCCGCTGACCCATGCGGGGATGGATATCCCGAATGGCAGGCGTCGGTCGCAGCATGGGGTGTCCGGACAACCGCCGTCGGCACCGATCACGGACACCTTCACCCCGTCAGTCGTTGACCCTCGCTCGAACGCGAACCGTCGGACTTCCCCGTTCCGAATTGGTGGGTGGTCGCCCGTAGGGACCGGCTGTGGATGAGAGAAGTCTCATTGGCACCTCACTTGCCATTCATCTTCGGCCTCCAGAGTGACCGCACGCCGGTGACGTGCCGACAGCAGGCAGACCGCCTACCGGGGCGCGTCTTCCACCGAGGAAGGATCACACATGGAGCTCCATGCCACGCTCACTCCCCTAGGCACAGGAGGCGCTCGCCGGTGCGTCGTGACCGGTGCCGCCGGCTTCATCGGATCGCAGCTGTGTGAGCGTCTGGTGCGGGATGGCTGGTCGGTGGTCGGTGTCGACGGAATCACCGACAGCTATGACCCGACCGAAAAGCTGCTGCGAGCCGCTCGACTGGCCCATCTGCACGGTGTCTCGCTCGTCCTGGGCGATCTGGTCGATCTGGACCTGAAGCCGGTGCTGGACGGGGCAGACGTGGTGTTCCACCTGGCCGGCCGGGCCGGGGTCCGGTCCAGCTTCTCGCTCCTCGATCACTACATCCACGACAATGTGACCGCTACCGAGCAGGTGGTGTCAGACTGCCGGGACGTTGGGGTTCGCCGACTCGTCTACGCCTCGTCCTCGTCGGTGTACGGCGACGGCGAAACGCCCTTCCGGGAGGATGCGGTTCCGGCGCCGATCTCCCCCTATGGACAGACCAAGCTCGAAGCCGAACGGATCTGTCTCGCGGCAGCAACCGAGGGGATCGAAGCGGTGGCCCTGCGATACTTCACCGTCTACGGCCCCGGGCAACGGCCGGACATGGGACTCCGGATCTTCGCCGAGGCCGCGCTGGCGGGCCGACCCCTCACCTTGTTCGGTGACGGAACCCAGCGCCGCGACTTCACCTATGTCACCGACATCACCGCGGCCACCGCGGCGGCCGCCGACGCTCCGGTCTCGGGGATGGCAATCAACGTCGGGGGCGGGAGCAGCGTGAGCCTCCTCGATGTCATCGCTCTCCTTCGGAGCTTTATAGCCCGCGAGTTGGAAGTGGACATCCAACCGTTCGCCCGAGGCGACGTGCGGGTCACCTCCGCTGATCTCGGCCGGGCCCGCGATCTGCTCGGATTTTGCGCCCGGGTGCCATTCGAGATCGGTTTCGAGAGCGAAGTCACCTGGGTTCGCAACCGCCTCGAGGCCCTGGAGGCATGTTCAGCATGAACAGCACCAGCCGGCTCTCGAAGGTGCTCCTCTACTCCCACGACACCTACGGGATGGGCCACCTTCGTCGCAACCTGGCGATCGCCCGGCAACTCCTCCGGGGCGATGGGACCCGCGTCGTCCTCGCCTCGGGATCTCCCGTCCTCGACCGGGTGGTCCGTCCGCCCGGCCTGGTCTGTGTGCAGCTGCCGCCGGTGGTCAAGACCGGCCCCGACGAGTACCGGCCCTTCGAGAACAATGTGGGCTTGTCATTGATCGGCCGGGCCCGAACCGCCGTCTTGTCGGACATCGTCACCCGTTGGCAACCGGACGTCCTGCTGGTCGACCATGCCCCTCACGGCATGAAAGGGGAGCTGCTCCCGGTCTTCGACACCCTTCGGTCGCGGAGCCCGAAGACCAAGGTGGTCCTCGGCTTGCGCGACATCCTCGATGAGCCGACCCGGGTGCGGGCGACCTGGAAGGCGGAAGGGATCTACGACACCCTCGAGGCGGTCTACGACCGGGTCATCGTCTATGGCGACCGGGGGGTGTTCGACCTGGCCCGTTCCTACTTGATCCCCGAGCCCCTGGCATCCCGCATCAAGTACTGCGGGTACGTGACCGGTGAGCGCCCGAAGCGGGCGATCCGACCGGACGGCCTCAGTGCCGACGGCGGCTATGTGCTGGGGACGGTGGGGGGCGGTGGCGACGGCGTCGGCGTGTTGATCGCCACCGCCCGCGCCGCCGCCATGGCCGGTCTCGAAGCCGTGCTCTGCACCGGTCCCCTCATGTCCGAAGCTGATCACCGGCTCCTCGATGACCGCACCGCGGGGTTGCCGGGCATGGTGGTGGTGGAACACCTCTCCGACCTGGCGGCGGTCGCCGGCGGGGCTCGCTGCGTGGTGACCCGCGGTGGCTATAACACCCTCTGCGAGCTGCTCAACCTGGCGGCCCCGACGATCGTGGTGCCCAGAGTGTGGCCTCGCCGGGAACAGCTCCTGCGGGCGCGCGCCTTTGCCGACCGGGGCCTGGTGCGCCTGGTCGAGGCCCACGACGAGGCCCTCATCCCGGCAGTGAGCGAGGCCATTGCCGAGGCGATCTGTTCGCCCGGTCGTGCCCGGCACGAGCTGGACCTCGACGGTGCCCAGAGGGTCGTCTCTTCCTTGACCCGCACGGTCGGCGAACCCGGTATCGCCGGCTTCGATGCCAGCAACCACCTCACGACAATGGTTCCGGCGTGACCGCGGCTCGAACACAACCGGACGGGCATGCCGCGGTGGTCGGGTATCTCACCAAACGGTTCCCCCGCCTGTCGGAGACGTTCATCCTCGACGAGATCCTCGGGCTGGAGGCGGCCGGCGTCCCCTTGCGCCTGTTCGCCATCGCCGACCCCGAAGAGGTCATTGTCCAACCCGATGTCTCCCAGGTGGCCAGCCCCGTCGGCTACCTCCACTCCGGCCACGGACGGTGGGCCGCGGTGCGCGACTATCTCCGATTCCTCCGTTCGCACGTGACGCTGTTGCGGCGCCGGCCACTCCGGTGGTGTGCGGTGGTCGGACACATCGCCGTGGCCCGCCGGCATGTGTCGACCATCAAGCACTTCCTGGAGGCGGGAGCGCTGGCGGTGGAACTCGAAGGGGCCGGCGCCGAACATGTCCATGCGGCATTCGCCCACGGGCCGGCCAGCATCGCCCACTTCGTCCACCTGCTCACCGACATGCCCTTCAGCTTCGCCGCCCATGCCAAGGACCTCTACCTCTCGAGTCCCGACATCCTGGCCCGCAAAGTCGCCGCCTCATCGTTCGTGCTGGTCTGTTCGTCCAGTGCCGCTGCCGAACTGACCCGGGTGGTCGAATCCCACCCTGACCCGACGGTGCGCACCCACGCTGGCAAGATCGTGCTGGCTCCCCATGGGGTGAACACCGATCGTTTCACTCCGGATCCGGATACCACCCGACGGACCCGTCTGGCGCGGCTACGCATCTTGCTGGTTGGCCGCCTGGTCCCGAAGAAGGGGTTCCCGGTCCTCCTCGGGGCATTGGCCGGGCTGAAAGCGGCCAACCTCGATTTCGAGTGCCGGATCGCCGGCGGGGGCGCCCTCCGGTCGGAGCTTTCTGATCTGGCGTTGGAGCTGGGGCTGGCCGACTCGGTTCGCTTTCTGGGTGCGCTGCCCCGGCCGGAGATCGTTCCCCTCTATCGGTGGGCCGACGTCTTCGTGCAGGCCAGCGTGATCACGGCCGATGGCGACCGAGACGGGATCCCCAACTCGGTGATGGAAGCCATGGCCTCAGGTCTGCCGATCGTCGCCAGCGCGGTGGCCGGCATCCCCGAGGTGGTCAGCGATGGGACGACGGGCTTGCTGGTCGCCCCCGGTGACTCCACTGCATTGGCCTCCGCCCTGCGATCCCTGGCCGACAACCCGGCCCTTCGGGAACGGCTGGGGGCAGAAGCGCGCGGCTACGCCGTCGAACACCTGTCGCGACGCGCCTGTCTCGAACCGGTCGCCGCACTGCTTCTCGGGACGATTCACCGGCCACCGGCCTCACCAGCTGAGGCCGCTGCCGTGGCCACGGTGGCGGGAACGGCCTGAGATGTCGAAGGCCGAAGGCGTGACGGTGGCCTACCTGCTTCCCGACCCCGGCATTCCGGTCGGGGGAACCAAGGGGGCATCGGTCCACGTCGAGTCGCTCTGTGCCGCCATGGGCCGGGCGGGAGCCCAGGTGGTGCTGTACGCCGCCAAGGTCACCGGACCGCTCCGGGCGGCAGGTTCGGGAGCGGTCCGGGTGGTGCCGATCGACGTCGGGGAAGTCCGCAGCGGCGCCGGCGCCGACCGCACCCGCATCGCCGCCGCCCGGCGGTTCTTCCAAGCCGTTGGGCGGCATCTGGACGTCGAGCGACCCGACTGGGTTCACGAGCGGTTGAGCCTGTTTGCGGGCGCAGGCAGTGCGCTCTGCCAGACACGGGACCTCCCTCGGGTGGTGGAGGTCAATGCCCCGGTGGCGGCTGAGCGACTGCGCCATTTCGGATTGGAACTGGCCACCGAGGCCCACCGGGCCGAACGGACCGCCCTGGATGACGCCAGGGTATTGGCCGTCTCCCAGCCCCTGGCCGCGTGGGCCGCCGATGCCGGCGCCTCCGAGACCGTCGTGGTGCCCAATGGTGCCGACACGGCGGGACTCGACCCGACCATGTGGGTACACCGCCGGGCACAACTTCGTCGCCGGTTCGGCTTCGAGGACTCGGTGGTGGTCGGCTTCGCCGGAAGCCTCAAGCCGTGGCACGGGGTCGATGTGCTCCTCGACGCCCTCGAGACCATCCCGAGCCACGCCCCCGTGGGCCTCCTGATCGTCGGCGACGGCCCCGGGCGGGCGGCCACGGAGCGGGCGGTTGCCGGCCTACCCACCTGGGTGACGCCGGTTCTCACCGGTGCGGTCCCGTTCTCCGAGATGGCCGGTCACCTGGCCGCCATGGACATCTCGGTGGCGCCCTATCGGCCGGCGGATACGTTCTACTTTTCCCCGTTGAAAATCGCCGAGGGGATGGCGGCGGGGCGAGCGGTGATCGCATCGGACTTCCCCCCGGTCAGAGAGCTGCTCGGGTCGACCGGCGTCCTTGTGACACCCGGTGACGCCGCCGAGCTCGGTTCGTCGATCGCACAGCTGATCGCCGACCCTGATGCCCGCGCCCGGCTGGGTGCCATGGCGCGAGCTCGGGCGGTCGGTCAGCTCGGGTGGGATGCGGTGGCGGCCCGGACGCTGGCATTCGCCCTGCATTCGCCGCAGCCGGCCACCGCCACTCGCGGTGGGCGATGAAGGCCGCCACCGGGCGGCTGCTCCGGCGACGAATCGGGTTCCTCAGCTGGGGTCTCGACCTGCGACCGGTGCGGCTGGCCATCATCGGGGGAATGACCTGCTCACTGCTGCGAGCGGCCCTCCAGTGGGTGGCCCCGTTGCCGCTCAAGCTCATCTTCGACAATGTCCTGACCAACCACCCGTTGCCAGGTCCGCTGGCCTGGCTTCCGGCCAGCCATTCAGCCCGCCTGTACGTCTTCTGTGGGGCCTTGCTGGTGATCGCCGTCCTGCTGGGCCTGACCTCTTACGGCGCCAACGCGCTGCTGGCCGGGGCGGGGCAGCGGGTGGTCTATGACCTGCGCTGCCGCCTGTTCGCTCACCTGGAATCCCAATCGGCGAGATTTCACCAACAGCACCCCGTCGGCGACCTGCTCTCCCGCCTCGGGGGGGACGTCCAGGCGATGCAGAGCGTGGTGGTCAACGTTCTTCCGGTGATCGTGGAGAACGGGCTCACGGTGGCCGGCATGGTCGTCATCATGATGGTCCTGGACTGGCAGTTCAGCCTCCTTGCCCTCGCCCTCCTCCCCGGTTTGTGGTGGGTGGTCCGCCACTACATGGCCGCCATCAAGATCGCCCAGCGGGGAGCGAGGCGCAACGAGGGACTGGCGACCGCCGCCGCCCAGCAGACCCTGGTGGCCCTTCCGGTGGTGCAGGCCTTCGGCACGGAAGCCACTGAGGCCGACCGCTACGCCGGGCTCGCCCAGCAAGGACTGACCGCCAACCGGCAAGCCGTACTGCTCCAGTCCCGCTTCACGCCGATCGTGGCCGTCATGATGACCCTCTCAACAGCTCTGGTGATGTTCTTCGGCGCTCGCCAGGTCGTCAGCGGGCACCTCACCGCCGGGGATCTCCTGGTCTTCAGCGCCTACTTCCGGGGGATGTACAGTCCCGCCCGGCAGTTGGCGAAGCTGGCGGGCATGATGGGACGGGGGCAGGCCTCGGCTGAGCGGGTCACCGAAATCCTCGCCATCCGCGAGCAGCTACCCGTGCGACCCCAAGCCCTCAGGCCGCCCGGCGTTCGGGGGTCGATCGTCTTCGACCATGTGTCGTTCTCCCACCCCGGGTCGGAGATGGTCCTCGACGATATCGACCTGGTCGTCGCTCCCGGCCAGCATCGGGGGGTGGTCGGTGCCACCGGCTCGGGGAAGAGCACCTTGCTGCGGCTGGTGGCCCGCTTCGCCGATCCGGACCACGGTGCGGTGCGCCTCGACGGTGTCGACCTGCGGGATCTCGACCTCGACTGGTTGCGCCGCCAGATCGCCCTCGTCCCCCAGGAGATGGCGTTGCTCCGTCCCACGGTACGGGAGAACATCGCCTACGGCTCGCCCCAGGCGTCGCGGGCGGACGCGGTGGCGGCGGCTCGGGCTGTCGGGGTGCACGACGTGCTGGCCGGTCTGCGGAACGGCTACGACACCGAGGTCGGCGAGGCCGGTAGTGGGCTGTCGGGCGGTCAACGCCAATGCGTGGCGATGGCCCGGGCCATGGTACGCGACGCCCCGATCCTACTCCTCGACGAACCCACGACCGGCCTGGATGCCGCCACCGAGTCCGTCGTCCTCACCGCCCTCGACCGGCTCTGCGAAGGCCGCACCACCATGATGGTCAGCCATCAGCTCAAGGCCGTGCACGGCGCCGACGGGATCACCGTCATGTCACAGGGCCGGATCATCGAGCAAGGCACCCATCACGACCTCCTGCAAGCCGGGAACGGCTATTCGCGCTTGCACCGCTCGGCGGGAACACCCAACGAGTCGGGAGCCGGCCGTCGGACCCCCATCACGCTGGCCGACCACATGTCCGCCGCCGCCCGGACCTTCACCGAATCCAACGGCCCCAACCGGGTCGACGCCCGCAGTAGCCATTGAGTTCATGTCACCATCGAAGCCCAAGGAGCATCCGATGAAACCAGGGAACGTCAGTACCGTCAGCACGGTCACCGCTGTCCCGCGGCGGGTGTGTGTCGTCGGGGCCGGCTACGTCGGTCTCACCGCGGCCGGCTGCCTCTCCCATCTCGGCCACCAGGTGCGGTGCGTTGAATCCGACCCTCGTCGCCTCCGACAGCTCCAAACCGGCTCCATCCCCATCTACGAACCGGGCCTCGAGGAGCTCGTCGCCGCCGGCAGGTCCAACGGGCGGCTGGAGTTCTTCGCGGAGGTGGCGCCAGCGATCGAAGGCGCCGAAGTGGCGCTGGTGTGCGTCGGGACGCCACCCCAGCCCAGCGGCGAGCCCGACCTGGGCGCCTTGGCTCACGCTGCCCGCCAGCTGGCTGCCGCGGCCACCCGCGATCTGATCGTGGTAGTGAAGAGCACCGTGCCGCCCGGCACCTGCGAAGCCCTTGCGTTGGTCTGCGACGAAGCTGCCTCGCCCGGTGTCCTCATCCGGGTGGCGTCCAGCCCCGAGTTCCTCCGCGAATCCCGGGCCGTCGAGGACTTCATGGCCCCTGACCGGGTGGTGGTGGGTGCCGACCACCCCGACGTGGCCGAGATGGTGGCGAGTCTTTACCCGGCCGGCAGTACCGTCGTCCACTGCGACCGGCGGGGGGCAGAACTGGTCAAGTACGCCGCCAACACCTTCCTGGCGGCCAAGATCTCGTTCGCCAACGAAGTGGCCCGCCTCTGCGAAGCGCTCGGCACCGACGCCGACGCCGTGCTGGCCGGTGTCGGGCTGGACAGCCGGATCGGAACGGCGTTCTTGCGGCCCGGACCCGGCTATGGCGGTTCCTGCCTACCCAAGGACGTCGCCGGTTTTCGGGCCGTCGGCCGGTCCCTCGGACTCGACACCCTCCTCGCCGATGCCGCCGAGGCAGAGAACTTCCACGCCCGCCAGGCGATCGTCGACAAACTCCAGCTGGTCATGGGCTCCCTGGACGGGAAACGGGTCGGCGTGCTCGGCCTCGCCTTCAAGGCGGGTACCGACGACACCCGCGATTCCCCCGGACTCCATATCGCCCAGCAACTCGCCGAGGCCGGGGCCGATGTTCGGTGCTTCGACCCTCTGGCGAGCTCCGACCAGGCCCCTGGGACCTGGACCGATGACGTTGCTGGTGCCGTCACCGACGCCGACGCCGTGGTCTTCACCACCGCGGCCGACGAGTTCGCCGCGCTCGATCCGGCCGGGTTGGCCGCCGCCATGCGGGGATACGTCGTGGTCGATGCCGCCGGGATCTTCGATCTCGCTGCCTGCGCTGACGCCGGCCTCACCGCCTACGGCGTCGGTCGTGGCGCCCCGACCGACTTTCACGCCATCGTGTGGCCACCGTTACGGTGGGCGCATCCGGTCGACGCCCTGGTGACCCCGTGAGCAGGCAGAATGGTAGGTGCAAGGGCGGCGATACCCTGAACGGACGGGACACAGCGAAAGGAGACCCTTCATGATTCGACGGAACCGACACGGAGGGTCCGTTTCGTCGCACGTGCTGTACGTGGGGGTCGTCGGGTTCGCCGTCCTGGTGGCGGCGGTGGTGTCGATCGGACTGGAGACCAGTACGTCACAGCCGGTGCCGCGATCGGCCAACGTCGACCGAGCCGTCCCTCAGCTCGGCACCCACCCTGTGTCGACGACCACGGAGGCTCCGCCTGGTGTCCCAACCACCGCGGTCCCGCCCGCCACCACCGCGGTCCCGCCCGCCACCACCACCCCTCCCCCGACCACCGCGCCGACGTACCAGCCACCGGCGACCACTGCGACCACGGCGACCACGGCGACCACCGATCCCGCCACCTCCCCCACCGCGACCCCACCGCAGACGGTGTCTCCGAATGGCTCGGTGGTGGAGGTCACACCCGGCTCCGAGGCCACGTCGCAGGCACCGTCCACCGACAGCTCGTCGTCATCGTCACGTGACTCGACCACCACCACCACGACGGCGAGCGGTAGCTAGTCCGTGGGTTGCCTGCGGGGCGTAGGTTCCGCACCCATTCGGCCGAGCGACTCACCCGACAACATGGTCGATGCAGGCAGCCCGGGAAGCGACACTTCGTCCACGATGGCGAGAAGCGACGGGCACGCTCGGGAGGCGTGGTCGGAGGGCACGGAGCACCGGTCGTCAGTCAGACCCCGGCGCTTCCGGGTCGGCACGGCCGGCCGGCTGTCCGCGTTCCATGCGTTGGTCATCGCCACCGTGCTCGGCATCGTGGTGATCCAGTTCACCCAGGCCTTCGCCGGCCGGTACCGGACGACCATCACCCGCGATCTCACCGAGAACGTCAGTGCCTTTTCCCAGGGGGCGGTCGGCCGTCCCACCACCCAGTCACTGGCGGCGTACTCCCGCGCCTTTCTGGCGAGCCACGGCGCGGTCGCCGGCGATCTGATGATCATCTCCATTCCCTCCCAGCACCTGTCGTTGGGTACGGGGGGTTCGGGAGCGCTGGCGGCGATACCAACGGTCGCCACGCTGTTGCGCCGGCCGCCCGGGGCAACGGTGCTCAGCCAGGTCACCCTCGGCAACACACCCCAGGAGGTGTTGGCGGTACCGATCATCGAGGGCGGAAAGGTCCTCGGCACGTTCGTGACCGCCGGTAGCCTGGCGGGCTACGAACGTACCCGGACCCGAGTGCTGCAGCTGGCAGTCGGTGAAGGGTTGATCGCCCTGGTGGCAGCCACCGTCAGCGTCTACCTGCTGCTGCGACGCCTACTGGGTTCGGTCAACCGGCTCACCCGCACCGCTCGGGACATCGGATTGCGAGGTGATCTCGACGTCCGCCTCGGTGACCAACGGGCAGGCGACGAAGTCGGAGAGATGGCAGCCACCTTCGATGCCATGGTCGACAAGATCGATGTCGCCGTGTCGGTGAGACGCCGGCTGTTGGCAGATGTCTCCCATCAGCTGAGGACCCCGCTCACGGTGATGCGCGGTCATCTGGAGGTCATGAGCCGGGGCCGGCTCGACGATCCCGCAGAGGTCCGGAGCGCCGTCGGGGTCGTCGTCGACCAGCTCGACCATATGCGAGCACTGGTGGAACGTCTGCTCCTTCTCGGGCGGTCGCTCGAAACCGACTTCGCCGAGCTGGTGCCCGTTGACCTGCGTTCCATGCTCGCCGACGTCGCTGATGCCGCCCAGGTGCTGGCACCGCGGCACTGGGTCGTCGGCGCCATCCCCGACATCGTGGTGCCGGCCGACCTCGACAAGCTGAAGGGCGCGGTGTTCAACCTGATCGACAACGCCGTGAAAGCTACCGAACCGACCGACACCATCCGGCTCTCCGCCACGCTCGACGGTGTGGTGGGCGGGGGGTTCGTGGACATCGTGGTCGACGACTCCGGACCGGGTATCCCTCCGAACGAGCGAGAGGCGGTGCTGGCGAGGTTCACCCGGTCGTCAGCGACCGATACCAACGGCTTCGGGCTCGGCCTGGCCATCGTAGAGGCCGTGGCTCGAGCGCACGGAGGGGGCGCCATCCTCGATGACTCCCCACTCGGAGGATGCAGGGTGATCATCCGCTTGCCGCTGGCCGCACCCGGCCACTATCCGGCCCTCGACGAGGGGCCATAGGGCGATGCAGATGCTCGTCGTCGAGGACGACCGAGGGATTGCTTCGTTTCTGGACAAGGGCCTGAGCGCCGAGGGCCACGCCGTCTCCATTGCAGCCACCGCCGAAGCAGCCCGCCGATGGATGGCCGCGAACGGAGCCGAGGCCGACCTGATCCTTCTCGACCTCATGCTGCCGGACGGGACCGGAGAGGCGCTCCTGCGGTGGGTCCGGACCCAGGGGCTGGAGGTACCGGTCATCATCCTGACCGCCAAGACGGAGGTCCGCGACAAGGTCGCCGGTCTCGACGCCGGAGCCAACGACTACATCACCAAACCCTTCGCCTTCGACGAGCTCCTCGCCCGGATCCGCGCCGTGCTCCGGAACACTGCGCAGGTGTCGGCGACCGAACTGGTGGTCGATGATCTCCGGCTCGATCTGCTCACCAAGGTCGCCCAACGAGCTGGAAGACGGGTTGATCTCGCGCCCCGGGAGTGGGCCATCCTCGAACTGTTCATGCGCCACCCCCACCAGATCCTCTCCCGGTCCCAGATCCTCAGCCACGTGTGGAGCTACAGCTTCGATCCCGGATCCAACGTGGTTGACGTCTACATCGGGTACCTGCGCAGGAAGATCAACGTGCCCGGCGTCTCCCCGCTCATCCAGACCGTGCGGGGTGCCGGCTACCGGCTGATACCCACCTGACGGTCCCATCTGCTCCAACACCGCACCGTGATCGTCGTGGCCCATACCAATACCACTCGATCGCTGGTGTTCCACCTCGAGAACATGGCCCCTTCGAGGATGTGGGCCGGGTGATCCGCCCGACCGGCTCCACGCCGACGATCCAGTGCCGCCACTGTGGGACCAACGGTTCGCTGCCCAACTCCGCTATGAGCGACATCGCCGCCCGGGGTGCAGGGCTCCCAGGTGCAGGTACGGGGATCCTTCTCCATCATCTTTCGCTCGAGACGCCGGATGGTGGGTTGGAAACCAGAGAAATGGTGTCGGAGGAAGGACGAAGGCGGAATCCGACTGGCGGATCCAGCCCTGGTGAGTCCGCAGCCGGCTGCCACTGATCGGCAACGCCTCAGGGCGAGTGGACAGGGCATCGCGCCTCTACCTTGGGGGTGGGTTTTGATCTGTCCAAGTCCGACATCAAGCTGAGATCGACCTGCATTTCCATCTGCCCTCGAAGATGTCCGGTGGACATCTCCAGGGGGCGGTGCTTCAAGGTGCGTCTGAGCTAGCAGGATCGAGACGTGCAATCGACGTGTGGGGACTAAATGGCAGTGTTCCTACAAAGCATCGCTGCTCCGACGGGCATGCTGCCCCATTGTAAGGAGTGTTTGGCATCGGCAGGATCCGATGAGTGAACCAGTGAGTCCCGCCATCCCTTGTGGTGAGAAGGGTTGACCAACTTGGGCCGCTCGGTGGGAATGCGAGATCCCAACACGTATTCCCGTCCCGGCAGCCCATTGCCGTCGGGTCCACCTGCAATCCATCTGGCACTACAACCTGGGTCCATGTCGATCCACCATCGTGAGAACGGAACATCTTGGGACTCCCCACCTGCTCCGCATCCCGTCCTGCGAGGTGGTAGCCCACCATCCAGCAGGTGCCCTGATTGGGGCACAGCAGTGCAGCTGGGCCATTCAGGCGCGCTGGCAGGACCAGTGTGCGCCAGGTCACACCGCCGTCGTCGGTGCGATCCAGATATGCCAATGGGGTGCCTTTGGCCGCGACTGAGTAGCCGTAGGCCCAGCACACCCGGACATTCGCACAGACGATGGGCGAGAAAGAGCTTGGCGAAAAGTGAGGAAGCGGAGCCGAGACAACCCAGGATCGGCCGAAGTCGTGAGTGACCAGGATGGACGTTCCGAGGGGCGCGGTTACAAGGCAAGATCCTGGTTCCGGGCAGTCGATCCCCGACGGGATCTTTGCAGGTATTGCACTAATTGGCGCCGTTGTCCAGCTCGCCCCCAGGTCGTCCGTTTGGAGGAGAACACCCCCAGGGGATGAGCCTGTAGCGGTCCCGTATGCGACCGCAGCGCACCACCCGGACGACGTACAGGAGAATCGACCGAGGGTCGTTAGTCCGTCAGGCAGTCGCTCTCTTCGCCAGCTTGACCCACCATCGCTCGTGGCGACCACACCTTCGAGCCCGTTCAAATTCGCATTTGCCAAGCAACGCAGGTCGTCAATGCAGACGGGCACCTGGATTCCAGCCAGGCAACTGGACGCTTCCCGACACAGGAGCGCCTGCGGATACCTTTGGTAGAGGTAGGGATCGGAGAACTTGGCGGTCACGACCCAGTGATAGGCAGGCTGCGCGACCGACAGAGTGGGAACGATCGTCGGCGGGCCTGTCGGATCCACACGCTGAAGCACCACGAATCCGCCCACAACGACGGCGAGGACTCCCAGAATCCCCAGCAACAACCATCGACGCCAGAAGGGGGCCGCCACATTCGCAATTGCGCCACCATCACGCGCCATGACGGTCGGGTTGGCTCCGACGTTCATGGCTGGGGCATCGGCACATAGAGAGTCCTGCTGAACTTCACTTGCAGCGTCCTGCTCCCGATTGCCGAGATGGTGGGGCACTGTTGGCCGGCCGGGAAGATGCTCATGCCCTCGCCATGACGTGCTGATACCTCATGAGATCGGCCGATAGGAGAGGCGGGCGGGTTGAGCAGCGTTACGAAGCATGCCCTTGCAGTCGCTGGGTCCGTCGTCATCGTGGCCGCCATATTCGAGTTCCAGCTCGCCGGTCGGAGGGTGTCGGCTCCCAATGGAGCGGAGCCAGATCCTGGTGGTTCGTGATCCTACAGGCGGCAACGGTCACGTATCCGATACGAAGGTGCGTACGGAGCTGACATCACCGCTGTTCGAGTCGTTCAGTTGGCGGTCATAGCAATTGCCATATTCGTCGCCCTGATCTCGGCCATAGCTAACGGACCCTGCCCCTCGCAGCGGGCTGGGGGTCGCGCTCCGCGGAAGGACGGGGGCGAAGTCCGACTGGCGGATCCAGCCTTGGTGAAACTCGGATCCGGCCACTCTTGACCCGCAACTCCGCCACGCGTGGCCAGTTCGCGATTGCGAGCCGACCGCCAGGTCTCCGTCCGCACGTAATCGGGTCATTCAAACGCCCGGCGCATACGGATGGAGGGACGCAGCTACCTTCACGTCGGTTCGGTTGGTCTCCAGTGCAGTGCACCGTCGACCGATACTGAAAGCCACTACTCTCCACGACGGAAGGTGGACGATGTTCGACAAGTTGTCTGAAAGCACCCAGGCGGCCGGACGCTTCATGCAGATACTCGGGCTCGTCCTCTGCGTCGCAGCGCTTGCCGTTCCCGCCATTGCCTACGGACATCATCAACAGGGATCAAGCTTCAGCCACAGTGATTTCGAAGTTCTCGTCGGAGTGTCGATCATCGGATTCATTGTCGCCTTGATCGCCATCGCAGGTGGCTACGACCTCATGGCGCTTTCCGCCATCCTCGACCACCTCTCCGATTCCTGAAGACCGGGGCGTCGAACGTGTCCGCGAACGACGGAGCCGCCACGGTCGTCACCGAGATCCTGGACCACTCGTCCACTTCCGTCACGGTCAACGCCTACCAGCACGTCATGCCGGGGATGGCTGAGTCGGCTGGCGCCGAGCTCACGGGCTTGCTCCGGGCCGGTACCCGCAAGTTAGGAATTGCCCCGTTGCCATTTGGTTGACGACGGGCATTTCATGTGCTGGACATGATGCCGGTAGTGCGGTACTTCCCCTGGTCAAGCTGGTGTCGGAGGGGGGACTTGAACCCCCACGCCCTTGCGGGCACTAGCCCCTCAAGCTAGCGCGTCTGCCTATTCCGCCACTCCGACGAGCAACGCCGATGATGCCATCGGGCGAACAGGCATGGTAGCGCGCCCTGGGCACCCCCCGATCCGGCCTCGGGGCGTCCGGACGGACGATGCCGTGAAAAGAGGCCCCAAAGCCGCCACGAGGCCCACGACGCCTCCTTCAGCCGGCAGGGTGGGACGGTCGGGGAATCAGCGTCGACCAGAGGGGCAAGTTCCAGAGCAGTCCCGAGGGTGACGGGTTGGCGACGACATTGGCCACCTGCACCCCGTTGGCCACGAGGGTCGGCTCGGCGAAGAGCGGCAGTGCCACCATTCGGTCCCACAGGACGTCGTCGATCTGGCCGTAGACGCTGGCGCCGGTCACCGGATTGAGGTCCTTCGCCGCCACTGCGAACTGCTGGTCGACATCCGGATCCTCGAAGTTGCTCCAGTTGGCCGACCCGTTGGTCCCGGCGGGGCCCAGGTCGTCCGAGTACCACCCGATGGTGGCCGTCAGGTAGGTGCTGGCGGTTCGGGTCACCAGCGCCAGGTCGTACCCGCTCGCCACGTTGGCCGCCGCCAGCCCGGTGGGTCCGTCCACCGGCATGGTGACCACCGAGATCCCGGCCGCCTGGAGCTGGGCGGCAACGGCCGCACCGACCTGGGTGACCCACGGGTTGCCCGACTCCACCGCCATCCGCACCACCAGCGGGCTCCCCGCCGCGTCCACGTACGGCCCGGCGGCGCTCCGGTGGAAGCCCACCGAGGCCAGCAGGCGGTCCACCGCCGCCGGGGCGGGGGCGTCGTACTCGGCCGACGCCGACGACGCCTGGTAGTCCTGCTGGGAAGGCACGGCCAGGTGGTCCTCGGAGACCTGCAGGCTCGGGTCGATCGCCCCGAAGGTGTCCGACAGCAGCGACGAGCGGTCGATGGCATGGGCGATGGCCTGGCGGACGGCCAGCGGTGACGTGGTCGGCGAGGTGGTGTCGAACTCGAGCTGGAGGAACGAGAGGGACGGGGACACCGCGCTCTCGGTGTTGGGCAGCGCGGATACCGCCGCCATCGTCCCCACGCTGAACGCCGACGGCTGGATCACCGACCGGTTGGTGGTGGCCAGCTCGCCGGTCCAGGTGCCGGTGGACGGGGCGCTGGTCGCCCGAACGCTCACCTGGCGCAGCACCGCCTTCGGGCCCCACCATCTCGGATTGCGCGACAGGACCGCGGTCCCGTCCGGCGACACCGACGTCACGACGAAGGGCCCCGCCGAAAGGTCCACCGCCGGGTTGAAGGTGTCGAAGCCGTGGTTCCACCCGACCCGCTCGGCGACATGCGCCGGCACCATGCCGCTGAACAGCAGGCGCCAGTCGGTGAACGGCGTGGAGAACACCACGGTCACCGTCTTCCCGTGGTGGCTGCCCGTGACCGAGGCCACGTTCCGGTAGCCGAGGGTGCTGGCCGCCTGGTCGGGTTGGTGGTCCACGTCGAGGCCCCCGCCCCGCTGCGACCGCCAGGCGTAGATGAAGTCCTCGGCGGTCACCGGCACCCCGTCGGACCAGACCGCCGCCGGGTTGATGACGTACTGGATGGTCAGCGGGGTGGTGGCGGTCACCTCCACGCTCTGGAGGAGGTTGGCGTTCAAGGTCGGTGCCAGCGTCGGCGCCACGCTGAAGGCGCTCGGCAGCACGTTGGACAGCAGGGTGGGCGTCGACGAGTCCGCCCCACCCGGGGTGTCCGGGTTGAAGCCGTCCCACGGCCGGTCCAGGGTGACGGTGGCCGATCCCCCGTGCGTGGCGACCAGGTCGGAGACGATCGGTGCGTCGACCTGGCTGATCCGATGGGCCCCGATGTGGTCGATGGTCGCCACCAGGATGATGATGACGATGATCACCAGGGGGAGGGTCCACCGGGCGCGACGTGCCGCCCAAAATGCGGTGATGCGTCCCGGGCGCCCGTCCCCGGCGCCTCCGGGGCTCACTGCAGGCGCAGCAGCAGGATGATGTTGGAGAACCCGAAGATCACGGCCACGGTCACGGTGATCCGGTCGAGGTTCTTCTCCACCACCGTCGAGCCGGCGGCGGCGGACCCGACCGAGCCACCGAACATGTCGGAGAGCCCCCCGCCCTTTCCGCTGTGCATGAGCACGAGGAAGATGAGCGCCAGGCACGTAAGCAGTTGGACCCCGACGATGATGGCAGTCAGCACGCGCTCTTCCCTCTCAGATTCCCGGCCGACGCAAAGGCTAGCAAAGTCACCGGGTGACGCTACCCGCGGCCTTGACGATGGCCACGAACTTCACGGCGTCGAGGCTGGCCCCGCCCACCAGGGCCCCGTCGACGTCCTCGCCGGCCAGGAGCTCGGCGGTGTTCTCGGGCGTCACCGATCCCCCGTACTGGACCCGGAGCGTCCCCGCCGGCTCGTCGCCGACCGTCTTGCCGGTCACCTGGCGGATCCAGGCGCAGGCCTCCTGGGCATCCTCGGGGGTGGCCGACTGACCGGTCCCGATGGCCCACAGCGGTTCGTAGGCCACCACCAGCCCCCCCACCGCCTCCGGGGCCAGGCCACCCAGGGCCGCCTCCACCTGCCCGGCCAGCACGTCGTGGGTCCGGCCCGCCCCGCGCTCGTCTTGGGACTCCCCCACGCACACGATCGGCGTCATCCCGTTGCGCAGCACCGCCCGCAGCTTGGCCGCCACCACCTCGTCCGTCTCGCCGAACAGCCGCCGCCGTTCGGAGTGCCCGACGATCACGTACTGGACATGCAGCTTGGCCAGCATCAGTGGGCTCACCTCGCCGGTGAAGGCCCCCGAGTCCTCCACCGCGCAGTCCTGGGCCCCGAGCGCCACCGGGATGCCCTCCGCCTCGATCACCGTCTGCACCGACCGGAGGTCGGTGAACGGCGGGTGGACCGACACGTCCACCGGGCCGGCATCGGCGGGCGACAGGCGGAGCCCCAGGTCGCGCGAGGCGTGGATGGCCTCGAAGTGGTCGAAGTGCATCTTCCAATTGCCGCTCACCAGGGGGCGGCGACGGGCGGCGCCGCTCACGAGGCGGGTCGGTGCCGGGCCGGCGACGCCCCGGGTCGGGGGGCGTTGGAGGCGCCGCGGAGGGCGGCCAGACCGGGCAGGTCACCGTGCTCCAGCAGGGCGAGGGAGGCACCCCCGCCGGTGGAGATGAAGTCGATGCGGTCCTCGAGGCCCAAGGAGTCCACCGCCGCCGCGCTGTCGCCGCCGCCCACCACGGTGAAGCCCTCGCAGGCGGCCATGGCCTGGGCCACGCCGGTGGTCCCCGAGCAGAAGCGGGCGTCCTCGAACACCCCCATCGGACCGTTCCACAGGACGGTCCCCGCCGTGGAGATCTCGCGGGCGTAGGCCTCGACGGTGGCCGGACCGATGTCCAGCCCGGTCCACCCGTCGGGCACGTCCCGACCCACCGTCCGCACCTCCCCGCCGGTGCAGTCGCAGCCGAACTCGGCGCCGGCCTGGAGGGCCACGATGTCCGTCGGCAGCAGGATGGTCTTCCCGGACGAGAGCAGCACGGCGCAGTCGTCGAGGCGGTCGTGGTCGACCATGGAGGCCCCGACGTCGTGGCCGGCGGCGGCCAGGAAGGTGAAGGCCATCCCCCCGCCCACCACCAGGGCGTCGACCCGGTCGAGGAGGGCGGTCAGCACCCCGAGCTTGTCGGCCACCTTGGCGCCCCCCACCACCGCCACGAAGGGCCGCTTCGGCGACCCCAGCAGGCCGCCCAGCACCTCGATCTCCCGCTGGAGCAGGTAGCCGGCGGCACTCGGCAGGTCGGCCGGGGGGCCGACCACCGAGGCGTGCTTGCGGTGACAGACCCCGAAGGCGTCGTTGACGTAGGCGTCGTGCCCGTTGACCAGCTTCTCGACGAACGAGGGGTCGTTGGCCGTCTCGCCCGGGTCGAACCGCAGGTTGTCGAGCAGTTGGACCTGGGGGGCCAGCTCCGCCAGGCGGTCGCGTACCGGACCCATGTCCCAGCGGGGATCCGGCGCCCCCTTGGGCCGGCCCAGGTGGGTGCAGGCCGTCACCCGGGCCCCCTGCGCCAACAGGTAGTCGAGGGTGGGGAGCGCCGAGCGGATCCGGAAGTCGTCGGTGACCTCGGCGCACTCCCCGGCACACGGCTTGAGCGGGACGTTGAAGTCGACCCGCACCAGCACGCTGGCCCCGTCGAGCGGCGGCAGGTCGCCCAGCAGGGGCAGGCCTCGCAGCAACGGGTTGTATGCGCTCTTCGTCATCCTCGGCTCCCCAGCTCTTCCGGCGCCGGTCAGGCGCCGGCCCCGCCCACCACGAGGGTCAGGTCCACCAGGCGGTTGGCGTAGCCCCACTCGTTGTCGTACCACCCCTGGGCCTTCACCAGGGTGATCCCCGAGGCCGACGGCATCACCATGGTGAGCCCGGCGTCGAAGGTGCACGAGGCCGGGCTGCCCACGATGTCGGAGGACACGATGGGGTCCTCGGTGTAGACGAGCACCCGGGACAGCGGTCCTGCGGCGGCGGCGGCGGCGAACGCCGCATTGACCTGCTCGACGGTGACCTCCCCGGGCACCACGGCGGTGAGGTCGGTGATCGAGCCGTCGGCCACCGGCACCCGGAAGGCGGCGCCGTCGAGGCGTCCGGCCATCGAGGGCAGCACCTCCTTGGTGGCCCGGGCCGCCCCGGAGGAGGCCGGGACGATGTTGACCGGGGCCGACCGGGCCCGGCGGAGGTCCTTGTGGGGCAGGTCGAGGAGGTTCTGGTCGTTGGTGAAGGCGTGCACGGTGGTCATCAGGCCGCTCTCGATGCCGAAGGCGTCGTCGAGCACCTTGACCATGGGGACGAGGCAGTTGGTGGTGCACGAGGCGTTGGAGACCACCACGTGGGCCGCCGGGTCGTACTGGTCGTCGTTGACCCCGATCACGAAGGTGGCGTCCACGTCGGTGCCGGGGGCCGAGACGATCACCCGGCTGGCGCCACCCTCCAGGTGGGCCGAGGCGCCGGCCCGGCTGGTGAACAGGCCGGTCGACTCGACCACCACGTCCACGCCCAGCTCGCCCCACGCCAGCGCCTTGGGGTCTCGCTCGGCCAGGATCTCGATCGGGCCCGAGTCGAGCACCATGGTGGAGCCCTCCACCGTCACCTCGGAGCCGAAGCGGCCGTGGGTCGAGTCGTAGGACAGCAGGTAGGCCAGGGTGGACGCCGAGGTCAGGTCGTTGACCGCCACCACCTCCACGTCGGCACCGATCGCCCGGGCCGCTCGCAGGTAGTTGCGTCCGATGCGCCCGAAGCCGTTGATGCCGACCCGTACGGTCATGTCGGTGGTACCTCGCTCGTCACTGTTCGTGGATGCACGTTCCGCGCACCGCTCCATGGCGCCCGCCCGAAAGCGTGCGGCGCACAAAGTTACGCCAACCGGGCCGCCCGGGGCTCATCCGAGCAGACCCGAGAGCGATGCCGCCAGTTTGGCCGGGTCGTGGGCCAGGCCGTTGGGCCGGCAGAGTGACCGTTCGACCACCGGTACGCCCGGGTCGCCGAGGGCCAGCCCCACCGGGTCGTAGAGCACCACGTCGGGGACCACGCCGTGCGCCACCAGGGCCGACACGTGCATCCCGACGTCGAAACCGGCGGTCTCGGGGACCTGGGGGCGCAGGTTGCAGACGTAGACCGTCCGGGCCGAGGTGGCCGCCAGGGCCTGTCGGATCCCCGGCACCACGATGGCGGCCAGGACGCTGGTGAAGAGCGAGCCGGGGCCGATGACGATCAGGTCGGCGCTCCCGATGGCGTCGACCACCTCCGCCGGCGGGTGGGCGTCGGCGGGGACCAGCGACACCCGGTTGATGCCGTCGGTGCCCATCACCGCCACCTGCCCGGCCACCGGCCCGCCGTCGGACTCCGCCTTCAGCACCACCGGCTCGGTGGTGGCCGGCAGCACCCGCCCGCGCGCCCCGAGCAGCCGGCCGGCCTCGTCGAGCCCGCGGACGGGGTCGTCGGCGGCGTCCATGAGCCCGGCGATGACCAGGTTGCCGAGGGCGTGACCGGCCAGCTCCTCCTCGGAGAACCGGTGGGCGAAGGCCCGGGCCAGCAGCGAGTCCGGCTCGGCCAGGGCCACCAGGCACTTGCGGAGGTCGCCGGGCGGCATGATGTGGAGCAGTTCGCGGAGCCGGCCGGACGACCCGCCGTCGTCGGCCACCGATACCACCGCGGTGATCCGGTCGGTGGTGGTGGCGAGCGCCCGCAGCGTGGCGGCCAGGCCGTGTCCGCCGCCGATGGCCACCACCTCGGGACCCCCGGCGGACCGTTCTCCCGCGGTGCCGGGGCTCACCGGTCGACGTCCCGGTGGAAGACGGTGGTGGCCAGTCCGTGCTCGCCGAGCCGTCGGGCCAGGTCCTCGGCCAGGGCCACCGACCGGTGGCGGCCACCGGTACAGCCCATGGCCACTGTCAGGTACGACTTGCCCTCCCGGACGTAGGCGGGGATGAGCATGGTCAGCAGGTCGTCCAGCTTTTCGAGGAACTCGGTGCTCTCCGGACGTCCCAGCACGAACTCCCGCACCGGGGCCTCGAGGCCGCTGTGGCTCCGGAGCTCCTCGTCCCAGTACGGGTTGGGGAGGAAGCGGCAGTCGAACACCAGGTCGACGTCGAGCGGCACCCCGTGCTTGAACCCGAACGAGAGGATGGAGGTGTGCATGGACTCCCCGGGCTGCTCGTCGCCGAAGACCTCCAGCAGCCGTGACCGGAGCTGGTTGACGTTCAGCTCGCCGGTGTCCACCACCAGGTCGGCCCGGTCCCGGATGTCCTGGAGGATCCTCCGTTCGTCGGTGATCGACTCCTCCACCCCCCGCGCCGCCTGGGGGTGCCGGCGACGGGTCCCCTCGAAGCGCCGGATCAGCACGTCGTCGGCGGCGTCGAGGAAGAGGATCCGTACCCGGTTCCGGCCGGCCCGCAGGGCGTCGATGGCCGGCAGCAGGTCGTCGAAGTCGCCGCCGCCCCGGCCCACCACCAGCGCCACCCGCTCGAGCTCGGAGCCGCTGCCGTCGACCAGCTCGGCGACCTTGGAGATGAGGGCCGAGGGCATGTTGTCGATGACGAACCAGCCCAGATCCTCCAGGGTGGCGCCGGCCGTGGAACGGCCGGCCCCCGACATCCCCGTCACCACCAGGTACTCGCTCACCCGCCCACCTTTGCACGAACGGCCGCCGGCCCGTCCGGCGACAGTGGGGTGTGGATCCGGTCGAACACCGCCGCCCCCACCGGGGCCGGGAGCCACGACACCGACAGGAGCTCATCGCGGCTGGCCTGGCGCAACGCCCCGAGGCCGCCGAACTCGTCGAGGAGGCGGGTGCGGCGCTTGGGGCCCAGCCCCTCGATGCCGTCCAGGACACCAGTGACCATCCGCTTGCCCCGCAGGGTCCGGTGGTAGGAGACGGCGAACCGGTGGGCCTCGTCGCGGAGCTGCTGGAGCAGGTACAGCCCCTCGGACTGCCGCGGCAGGCGGACCGGGTCGGAGCTGCCCGGAAGGTAGACCTCTTCGAACTGCTTGGCCAGGGAGGCGATCGGCACCCGGTCGGTGAGGCCCAGGTCGGCCAGGACCTTCATGCCTACGTGCAGCTGACCGAGGCCGCCGTCGAGGAGCAGCAGCTGCGGCGGGTAGGCGAACCGGCGCCGGGCGGTGGCGCGGGCGGTGCCGTCGGTGCCGTCGGTGCCGGAGGGAGTGGCCGGCCCCTCCTCGGCCAGCAGCGCCGAGAGGCGGCGGGTGAGGACCTCCTCCATCGCCGCGTAGTCGTCGTTGCCCGGCACGGTGGCCACCTTGTAGTGGCGGTAGTCGCTCTTCTTGGCCAGGCCGTCCTCGAACACCACCATGGAGCCGACGTAGTCGGTGCCCTGCAGGTGGCTCATGTCGTAGCACTCGATCCGCAGGGGCGCCGCCGGCAGGTGGAGCTCGCGCTGGAGCGACTCGAGGGCCCGGGCCCGGCTGTTGTGGTCCGAGGTCCGGTGGAGCCGGTGGCGGACGAAGGCCTCCTTGGCGTTCTGCTCCACCGTCTGCTGCAGGGCCCGCTTGGGCCCCCGAAGGGGCACCCGCACCGCCACCGGACCCCCGCGGCGTTCGGCCAGGTACGCGCCCACCGCCGCCAGGTCGTCGGGCAGGGTCGGCACCAGCACCTGCCGGGGCACGCCGGCGGCGGCGTCGGCGTAGACGTCGACCAGCACCCGGCCGACCAGCTCGGCATCGGTGAGGTCCTCCACCTTGTCGACGAAGAGGGCCAGGCGGCCGACCACCTTCCCCGACCGCACGTGGAAGATCTGCACGGCGGCCTCCAGCTCATCCTCGGCCATCCCCACCACGTCGAAGTCCTCGGGCCGCTCGAGCTCCATCTGCCGGACGGCGTCGGCAGCCCGGACGGCCTCGAGCTTGTCCCGGAGCACCGAGGCCCGCTCGTACTCGAGGTCGGCGGCGGCCTGTCGCATCGAGGCCAGCAGATCGCGTTCGATCCCCCGGGTGTCGCCGGCCAGGAACTCCATCAGTCCGCCCACCAGCCGGTCGTACCCCTCGTGGTCGACCGCCCCCACGCACGGGCCCGAGCACCGCTCGATGTGGAAGAGCAGGCACGGCCGCCCCAGCCGCTGGTGCCGGTGGAACTTGTTCTCCGAGCAGGTGCGGACCGGGTAGGTCCGGAGCAGCAGGTCGAGCGTCTCGCGGATGGCCCCCACGTTGGGGTACGGCCCGAAGTACCGCACCCCCTTGCGCTTCCGCCCCCGGACCACGGCCGGTCGCGGCCACTCGTCCTCCACCGTGACCGCCAGCCACGGGTAGCTCTTGTCGTCCTTCAGCCGCACGTTGTACCGGGGCTGGAGGCGCTTGATCAGGTTGTGCTCGAGGAGCAGGGCCTCGGACTCGGTGTCGACCACCATCCACTCGACGTGGTCGGCCTGGCCGACCATCTGGGCGGTGCGGGGCGCCAGGGCGGCGGGATCCTGGAAGTAGGAGTTGAGACGCTGCCGGAGCGACTTGGCCTTCCCCACGTAGAGGACGCGCCCGTCCCGGTCCACGAACTGGTAGGAGCCGGGAGCGTCGGGGATGGCCCCCATGGGCGGGCGTGTCACCACCCCACCAGTGTGCCGTGCCGGCCGGGACATCGGAGCGCACGGGATGGCGTCACGATCCGTGACGGCGCGCCTACACTGATCGTGCCGGCCTGGTTTCCGGCACACATACAGCTCCGGGGCCGACAACCCCGCGGATGGGCGACCAGGCTGTCCCCGCCGGCCAGACCGGAGCACTTCCCCAAGGGGGTAGTTCACGACATGCTTCGGCTCCAGACGGCGCTCCCCGAGCGCTACACGACAGCGCACCCCGACGAGTTGGCACGGTGGATCGCCGAGGCCAAGGCCTCCCTCGGGTCGCGGCTGCTCGTCCTCGGCCACCACTACCAGCGCGACGAGGTGATGGCCTGGGCCGATGCCCGGGGTGACTCGTTCGGGCTCTCCCGGATCGCCGCCGACCAGACCGAGGCGGAGTACGTGGTCTTCTGCGGTGTCCACTTCATGGCCGAGTCGGCCGACGTGCTGACGGGCGACCACCAGCAGGTGCTCCTGCCCGACCTCAACGCCGGCTGCTCCATGGCCGACATGGCCGACATCGACGCGGTGGAGGAGGCCTGGGAGACCCTGGCCACCGTCACGGACGTCGACCGGGTGGTGCCGGTCACCTACATGAACTCCTCGGCCGCCCTCAAGGCCTTCGTGGGGCGCCACGGCGGGGTGGTCTGCACCTCCTCCAACGCCCGGGCCGTGCTCACCTGGGCGCTCGGGGACGGGGCCGGCACGCCCGGGCAGGGCGGCCAGGTCCTCTTCTTCCCCGACCAGCACCTCGGCCGCAACACCGGTTTCGAGCTCGGCTACGGGCACGACGACATGGCGGTGTGGAACCCACGACTCGACCGGGGGGGCCTCGACGACGCCACCATCAAGTCCTCCACCCTGCTGCTCTGGAAGGGACACTGCTCGGTGCACCAGCGCTTCCGGCCGGCCCACCTGGAGGCGTTCCGCCGGGAGCACCCCGACGGCATCACCGTGGTCCACCCCGAGTGCTCCCACGACGTGGTGGAGGCGGCCGACCTGGTCGGCTCCACCGACTTCATCATCCGGGCGGTGGCCGAGGCCCCGGCCGGCGCGGTGATCGGGGTCGGAACGGAGATCCACCTGGTCAACCGGCTCGACAACGAGACGCCGGACAAGACGATCGTCTCGCTGGACCCGCTGGTGTGCCCGTGCTCCACCATGTTCCGGATCGACGCCCCCCACCTGGCGTGGGTCCTCGAGGGCCTGGTCGAGGGCGAGGTCCGCAACCGGATCACCGTCGACCCGGACACCGCCACCTGGGCCCGGGTGGCCCTGGAGCGCATGCTCGCCACCGTCTGACCGCTCCGCGGCGGGAGGAGGCCTCCCGAGCCGGCGTCCGGTCGGGCGTCAGCCCGTCGGTGCCGTGGTGGTGGATCCGGGCGCGCGGGTCGAGGTCGTGATGGTGCTGCCAGGTGCGGGCACCGTGGTCGGCGCCACCACCGTGGTCGGCGCCACCACCGTGGTCGGTGGGGTGGACCCCCGGGTCGTCGACGTCGTCGAACCGCCCGGTGTCGTCGACGGCGTGGTGGTCGACGGCGTGGTGGTCGGCGTCGAGGTGGTCGAGGTGGAGGTCGGCGGGGCCGGCGGCACCGGGGAGGTGCAGTTGGCCGGCGGCACGCCCGAACCGGACTGGCCGGGCATCAGGACGGTACCGGCGCACCCGAAGTTGGAGAAGGTGGCCGTCAGGTCCACCGTGCCCCCGTCCGAGAAGTTGGCGATCGACTCCGCCTGGAGGATGTACCCCTCGGCGTCGATCGAGATCTTCACCGTGGTGCCGGTGTAGCCCTGGGTCTGCAGGGAGGACAGGGCGGCGGCGATGGTCTGGGTCTCCTCGGACGAGCCCGGCACCTGGCCTTCCTGGGCCGGCGTCACCGGGATCTGGTAGCCGGTCACCGGCGTGCCGGCCACCGTGCCCGGTCCGACCTCCTCGGCTGCGGTGACCTCCGACTGGTAGAGGTCGAGATAGCCGCTGGGGCTCGACAGGCTCATCATCGCCACCGGCCCCTCGCGGACGCCCAGCGTGCCCGTGACCAGGCCGGCGAAGCCGCCGAGCGCGCTCCCGCCGCCCTGGGCGGTGGACCCGGGGGCCAGGGTGGCCTGGCCGCCTCCGAGGTCCTCCCAGTAGTTGGTGTCGTTCTCTCGTAGCACCACGTTCAGCCCGCCGCCCACGGTGGCGGAGGTCACCATGGCGCTGGGGTTGACGTTGATGACCCCGGAACCGGTCACCGGCACCGCCATCGGCTGCATCGGGCCCTGCGAGTAGCAGTTGATGCCGCCGGTGATCGGGTTGGCCGAGACGGAGCCCGGTGTGGTGGCCGGGACGGTCTGCATCACGCCACCGGCGGGCGCCACGGTCCCCGGGACCGCCACCCCGCCGCCGGGCGCCGCGCCGGGGTTCGGGACGACGGGTTGGCAGGCGGTGGTCGTGGAGGTGGTGGTCGTGGTGGTGCCCGATCCGGCCTGGCTGTTCAGGGTGTAGGAGAAATCGAAGTTGCCCGAGTCGGTGGTGGCGCTCAGTGCCGACAGCACGGCGTCGACCGCCTGGGGACTGCTCTTCAGGACAGTGGGCGTGTTGATCCTTGCCACCGCCCGGTGCTGGACCTTGGTGCCGTTGCCGGTCAGGGCCAGGGAGACGGGCACCGCTACCACGCCCAGGCACACCACCACCGCCAGCCCGACGGCCAGCCGGCGGCGTGCTCTGCCGGCTCGCTCGCCCGGGGCGCCCGGCTCTTCGAGCCAGATGCCGTCGGCACCGTCGGCACCGTCGGGTTGCATCCTGTCCGCCTCGCCGGAGGAGTCCATGGGTCGTTCCGCCTCTCCAGCGCCCGGTAGGGATGGAACCGCCGGCGGAGCACCATCGAGTGGGACTCCGGCCCGGTGGGGCGCTGCTGACGACCGTAGGCCACCCGGATGGGCAAGTCCAGCACCATCCGTAAAATCCGTAACGGGAAGGAACTCCCTGGTGAAGCGGTCGGTACCGTCCGGGTACCGCTCGAGGAGCCCGGCTTGCCGCGCCGAGTCCGAGAGCTTGGTGGCCGACGTCCTCGCCTTCGAGGGAGCCTCGCCGAACCGGTCCCGCAGCAGCGGGCCGAGCTCGACGGGCCCGGGGACCGCACCGTCGCCCAGGTGGTCGAACACCGCCCGGAAGAGCGGCACCGCCAGAAAGGCCTCCCGCCGCGCCGGGCCGGACAGGTCACGGTCGGAGGAGATGGCCAGGGCCCCCCGGTCGGTCAGGGTGACCCGTGACGACGATCCGGCCACCACCCCGAAGAGGCGGGCGTTGGCCAGGCGGGTGAGGAACGCACCGTTCCGGGCGCCGCTGTAGCCGAGGGCCGTCGCCAGTTCCTCCGATGGGAGTCCGTCCGGGGAACCCGCCACCTGGCGGGCCACGGCGATCGATGCGTCGAGGTCGTAGGTGACGGACCTGAACGTCGATCGAGCCATCTGCCGAATCCTCCGGAGGTCGCCGGTGCCGGACGGTACCCCGGATCGGGCCCGAGCGGAACGGCGGGTGTATCCCCAGTCTCGCGCCGGAGCGGCCGGGGGCGGGTCCGGGACCAGCACGGGCCGATGCCGCCCGCTTAGGCTTCCGCCCATGAGCGGACCCTCAGCCGGCGGACCGATGCTCGACCGTCCCCTTCCACCCCCGTCCGGTATCCCCGAATCCGCGCCCGGTGAGCGTGACGGCGTCCTCGATGCGGTCTGGGCCGGCCACCGGTTCGCCGCCCTCGAGGCCGGCGTGGCCACGGTGCTCTACGCCCAGGAGTCGAACATCCGACTGGCGGTGGGATCCCTCGTCGCCCAGGGTCACCTCCTCGTCGAGGACCTGCCCGGCCTCGGCAAGACCACCCTGGCCAAGGCCCTGGCCCGGAGCTTCGGTCTCGATTTCCGCCGGGTCCAGTGCACCGCCGACCTCCTCCCGTCCGACATCACCGGGGCCATGGTCTTCGACCGCCAGCGGAATGAGCCCGTCTTCCGGCGGGGGCCGATCTTCACCAACGTCCTGATGGCCGACGAACTGAACCGCGCCTCGGCGCGCACCCAGTCGGCCCTCCTCGAGTCGATGGAGGAGCATCAGGTCACCGTGGACGGTCACGCCGAGCCCCTCCCCTCCCCCTTCGTGGTGGTGGCCACCCAAAACCCCCACGACGCCGCCGGGACCTCGCCCCTCCCCCACGGCCAGCGCGACCGGTTCCTGGTCTGCCTGTCCCTCGGCTACCCGGGGCGCCCCGCCGAGGAGGCGCTCCTGGCCGGCCGTGACCCGGCCGAGACGGTGGCCACGTTGGCGCCGGCCGTCAGCCCCGCCGACCTGGCCTCCCTGATGCGCGGGGTCGAGCAGGTGGCGGTGGCCCCGCCGGCCCGTGCCTACATCCTCGACCTGGTCGAGGCCACCCGCGACCACCCGTCGGTGCGCGTGGGGGCCTCCCCCCGGGCCAGCCGGGCCCTGCTGCGCATGGGCCAGGCCGTGGCGCTGTCGGAGGGGCGGTCGTTCGTGGTCCCGGACGACATCCGGGCCGTCGCCACCGCCGTGCTCGCCCACCGCCTGATCCTCGATCCCCGGGGGCAGCTCACCGGCACCGTCGCCGAGGAAGTGGTCGGAGAGATCCTCGACACCACCCCGGTCCGCCTCGGCGAACCCGGCCAGTAGCCCGGCGATGACCGATCACGATCACCGGGGCCGGTGGTGGTCGCCGGACGGTCCGGTCCCGTTCCTCCGGTGCGGCCGGCCCACCGTCCGCGGGGCCGGGGTGACCCTGACGTGGGTGGTCGTGGTGGTGGCCGTCCTCGTCACCGGACAGCGCACCCTCTGGCCCCTGGCGGTCGGGCTGGGCGTGCCCATCCTGGCGGCCCCGGTGATCTCCTACCGCCGCCTCCGCCGGCTCCCCCCGGGGCGCCACGTGCACCTGCGGGTGGACCCGCCGATGGTGCCCCAGGGCGCGGCGTGCCGGCTCCAGGTGACCGTGGCCGGCGGCCCGGTACCGCTCCCGCCGGTCGACCTCGAGTCGCCGGTCGGCCGGTGGACCACCCTGGGTGAGCTCCCGGTCGACCTCGAGCGCTCGGTCTCCGGCCGGGACGCCACCGGCCCCGTGCCGCGGTGGGCGCCGGCGGGACCGTCGCTCGTCCACTTCCGGTCGGTGGCCCCGGGCGGCGCCGGGGCGGCCGCGTTCCCGGTGGCCACCGGACGCCGCGGCATCCTCGGGCTCCCCCGCCTCCGGCTGTGGACGGGCGACCCGTTCGGCCTCTTCGGCTGCGCCGGGCCGCTCCAGAATCCGTGCGTCGTGGTGGTGCACCCCCGGCCGGTCCCGTCCCACCTGCCCGGCCTGACCGCGGTGGTGGCCCCAGGGACCGACGGTTCCACGCCGGGTCGCCCGCCCGGCGGACGGGGCGACGATCTCGGCGACCTGGCCGGGCTCCGCCCCTACCGGGTGGGTGACCGGCTCCACCGGGCCCACTGGCCGTCGATGGCCGGGACCGGCCCCGTCATGGTCCGGGAGTTCGACCCCGACAGCGACCGGATCGTCCAGGTGGTCATCGACGACCGGCCCGGGACCCACCGCCGCCAGGCCTTCGACCGGGCGCTGTCGGTGACGTACGGGCTGATCTCGGAGGCCACGGCCGGGGGGGTGGCCGTGGACATGCTCACCCTCTCGGGGCACCGCACCCGGGTGGTACCGACCCCCGAGGGGGCGGCAGCGCTCCTCCCCCTGCTGGCCACCTTGACGCCTAGCCGCGACGGCGACGCCGGCCCACCACCCGGCGGGTGGGAACGGTGGGGTGACGAGTGGCAGTTCGCGGGGTGCACCGTGGTGACGACGGAGACCGCCGCCCCGTCGCTGCCCACCGCCATCACCGGGGCCGGACGGATCGTCACGCTGTGAGACGCCCCGGGACGGCACGCCCCGATCGTCCGGCGGTGGCCGTGGTGGTGGCCGTGACGGTCGCCTCCGGGGTGGGGGGCGTCGCTCTGACCACCGTCGTCGGCGGCTTCCCCCACAGCCCGTCGGTGCTGCCCGTCCTGGTCACCACCGGGGTCGGCGCCGCGATGACGGCCCTGGTGCTGCGGACCCGCCTGCTGGCCTCGCTGGCCGCCGCCGCCGGGGCCCTGGCGGTGCTGCTGTCCGCCGTCGTCACCACTGTTCCGGGTTCCACCACCCTGGGCTTCCCGGGCACCACCACCGTCCACCTGCTCCGCCAGGATGCGGCGGCCTCGCAGGCCTCCCTCCGGGCCCCGGGGATCCCGTACCACGCTGTCCCCGGCGTGGTCGTCCTGGCGGCGGTGGCGGCGGGCATGCTGGCCCTGGCGTCCCAGCTCGTGCTGGCCACCCGCCGACGCGGGTCCCACCGGCCCCCCGACGGCCGGGCGGCGGCCCTGGTGCCGCCCCTCGGGCTGGTGGCCTGGGCCGGAGCGGTGGGCACCGTCGGGACCGCCACCCTCCTCGCCGTCGGGATGGTGGCGGTCGCCGCCGTCACCCTCGCCCTTCCGGTCCGGGGCGTCCCGGCACCCTCCGGGTCGGCCGGTCGACCCGGTCGACACCGTCCGGGCGGCGGCGCGCTGGTGGTCACCGCGGTGGCCATGGTGGCCGTGGCGGTCACCGGGGCCGGCGTCGCCACCGCGGTCCCGTCGACCGGCGTCGCCACCGGGAACGACGGTGGGTCGGCCGGCGCCACCTCGGAACTACGCCTGCTCTCCAGCGTGGTGGCGCTCGAACGCCACGATCCCGCCGCGGTGGTCTTCACCGCCGCCTCGGCGGTCCCCACCTACTGGGAGGTCGGCGCGCTGACCTCGTACCAGGACGGCACCTGGTCCCCCTCGGCCGCCATGCAGGCCGCCGCCACCGGGGTGGCGGTGCCGGCGCCGGGCGCTCCGGTCCTGCCGGCCACCTCCCGGGGCAGGTTCGGCGTCGAGGTCACCATGGCCTCGCTCACCGGGCGGCTGCTCCCGCTGCCCCCCGACACCGTGTCCGTCGACGCCCCGTTCCCGGTGGTCCGCACCGCCGGTGGTACCGCGGCGCACCGGGGCGTGGCCGCCGGCGACCGCTATACGGCCGTCGCCCTCCTCCCGAGCGCCGTCAGCACCCGCACCACCGATCCCGGGGGATCGCTGCCGCCCGCCGACGCCGCCGAGACCACGTCGCTCCCACCGCTGCCCCCGGCCATCCACACCCTGGCCTCGGCGGTCACCGCCGGCACCGGCGATCCCCTGACCGAGGCGGCCCAGCTCGAGAACTGGTTCCGCTCGGGGAGCTTCCACTACGCCCTCGATCCGCCGGCCCCGCCGGTCGGCGTCGACCCGCTGGTCGGCTTCCTCACCGATACCCGGACCGGCAACTGCGAGCAGTTCGCCGGGGCCTTCGCGGTGCTGGCCCGGTCCGTGGGCCTTCCGGCCCGGGTGATGGTCGGCTTCACCGCCGGGCTCCGGTCGTCGGACGGCACCACGCTGGTACGGGGCGTGGATGCCCACGCCTGGCCCGAGGTCTACGTGGGTGCCGGGCAGGGGTGGGTCTCGTTCGAGCCGACCCCGGGCCAGGCCACGGGGGAACCCCTGCCCTCCGACGTGGTCGGGCCCACCCGGATCGTGGCCCCTCCGGCCGCCGTCACCCCGGGCCCCACGCCCCCCGCCACCGCCGTCACCACCCCGTCGACGGTGCCCACCACCACCCCGTCCACGGTGCCGACCACCAGGCCGGTGGCACCGACCACCACCCCCACGTCCCCGCCGGCCACCACGTCGACCTCCGCCGTCCCCCGGCGCGGCCCGCCGACCACGCGGGGCGCGAGGAGCGCGCCGGCCTCCGCCCATTGGCCGCTGATCGTGCTCGGTGCCCTGGCGGTGTCCGTCGCCGTCACCCTGGTCTGGATATGGGTCCGGCGCCGGCGCCGGCGCCGGTCCCCGGTCCGTCCGGTGCCGGGAACCGGCCGGCTCCAGGGTCCGTTCGCCGTCGCCTGGCGGCGGATCGACCGCTCCCTGGCCGACGCCGGGCTGGCCCGGCCGACCTGGCTCTCCCCCGCCGCCCAAGCCCGTGCGATCGGGGGACTGGCGGAACCCCGCCCGGGGCCCGACGACCTCCCCGGCACGGTGACGCCGTCCCCCGGCGGGCTCCGGTCGGTGGCGACCGACGTCGCCCGGGTGGCCGATCTCCTCGAGCGCTCGGTGTTCGGTGGTGAGACGTTCGACCCCGCGGTGGTGGCCGAGGCGGAGGCGGCGTCGCAGCGGGTCCGGCGCACCCTGCGTCGGGTCGACGTGCGGCGCCGGCTTCACGGGCCGGCGAGCGAGGTGCCGGCCCGGCGACAGGTCACCCGGGTCTGACGCCCGCCGCCCGCCACGCCGTCCGGCCATGCCGACCGACGCCCACCGGCTCGGCACCGGCTCGGCCGTCTATCCGGCTGCGTCGGTGTGGTATGCCTCGATCTGCCGGACGACCCCGGCGGTGTCGAACCAGGCCTGCTCCCGGCTGATGAGCCCGCCGCGGACATCGAAGACGTGGAGCATCCGGAAGCGGACCGGGGCGCCCCGGCCGTCGACGCCCAGGAAGTGCCCGTGGACGTGGCCGGTGGCCACCGCCTCGTCGACCACCCGGCCGTCGGCGGTGAACCGGTCCACCGTCTCGAGGTGGAGGTCGGGGATGGCGCCGACGATCCCCTCGTACATGGCGGCCGCCGCCTCCTTGCCCTGGACCGGGCAGGCGGGGTGGCCCACGTCGTCCCACACCACGTCGTGGGTGTAGGTGGCGAGGACCGAGGGGATGTCGTGGGCGTTCTCCGCCACGAAATGGGTGTCGATGACGTCCACGGTGCACATCCTCTCGGGTCGGTCCGGTGCCGACTGTACCGAGCGGACGGCGTCGGTGCCGGGTCTACGGCTCCGTCCCGAGCCGGCGTGATCAGCCGGTGCCGGCCACCGCCCTGCGGGTCCGGGTGGCCGGCACCGGCGGCTCGGCGGACGGTGCCGTCGCCCGGCCGTTGGACGGCGCCGACGGGGCTGGTGGAACGGCACCGACCGTCCCGTTCGTCTCGGCTCGCTTGGTGCCCTTGAGCGCCTTGGTGCCCTTGGCCGCCTTGGTGCCCTTTGCCGCCTTGACTCCCTTGGCCGCCTTGGCTCCCTTGGTGCCTCCGTCCGTTGCCGCCTTGACGGTTCCGGCCGGCGGACCCTTTGGCGCCTTGACGGCTCGGGCCGCCTTGGCACCGCCGCCGGCCCTGCCCTTGGCCACCCGCCCGTTCGCCGACGTCCCCTCGGCCGCCGACCGGTCGATCCCCAGCACGGGGGCCAGCACCTCGCCGGTGTAGCTGCCGGCCACGGCGGCGACCTCTTCCGGGGTACCGGCGGCCACGATGGTGCCGCCCCCGTCGCCGCCCTCCGGCCCGAGGTCCACGATCCAGTCCGAGCTCTTGACGACGTCGAGGTTGTGCTCGATGACGATGACCGTGTTGCCCTGGTCCACCAGCCGGCTCAGCACGTTGAGGAGCTTGCGGACGTCGTCGAAGTGGAGCCCGGTGGTCGGCTCGTCGAGGACGTAGAGGGTGTGCCCGGTCGAGCGTCGGCTGAGCTCGGCCGACAGCTTCACCCGCTGGGCCTCACCTCCCGACAGGGTGGGCGCCGACTGCCCGAGCTTGATGTAGCCCAGCCCCACGTCCACCAGGGTCTGCATGTGCCGGGCGATCGGGGGCTGCTTGGCGAAGAACGCCAGCGCCTCCTCGCAGGACAGGTCCAGCACCTCGGCGATGTTCTTCCCCCGGAAGGTCACCTCCAGGGTGTCGCGGTTGTAGCGGGCCCCGTGGCACACCTCGCAGGGCACGTAGACGTCGGGGAGGAAGTGCATCTCGATCCGGATGGTCCCGTCACCGGCGCACGCCTCGCACCGGCCGCCCTTGACGTTGAAGGAGAACCGGCCGGGCAGGTAGCCGCGGACCTTGGCCTCCGAGGTCTGCGAGAAGAGCCGGCGGATGTGGTCGAACACCCCGGTGTAGGTGGCCGGGTTGGAGCGGGGGGTCCGCCCGATGGGGGCCTGGTCGACCTCCACCACCTTGTCGATGTGCTCCACGCCGGTGATGGTCCGGTGGAGGCCCGGCACCGCCTTGGACCGGTGCACCTGGTGGGAGAGCGACCGCAGGAGGATGTCGTTGATCAGCGTCGACTTGCCCGAGCCCGACACCCCGGTGACCGCCACCAGGCAGCCCAGGGGGAACTCGGCGTCGACGTCGTGGAGGTTGTGCTCCCGGGCCCCCTTCACCGTCAGGAACTCGCCGCTGCCCGGCCGGCGCGCCGCCGGCACCGGGATCGAGCGCGCCCCGGACAGGTACTGCCCGGTGATGGACGCCGGGTTCGACTCGATCCCGTCGGGACCGGCGACCGGACCGGAGTGGACGATGCGGCCCCCGTGCTCCCCGGCCCCCGGACCGACGTCCACGATGTGGTCGGCGATCCGGATGGTCTCCTCGTCGTGCTCCACCACGATCACCGTGTTGCCGAGGTCGCGGAGGCGCAGCAGCGTGCCGATCAGCCGCTTGTTGTCGCGCTGGTGGAGCCCGATGGACGGCTCGTCGAGGACGTAGAGCACCCCGACCAGGCCGCTGCCGATCTGGCTGGCCAGTCGGATCCGCTGGGCCTCGCCACCCGACAGGGTGGCCGCCGAGCGGGCCAGGGTCAGGTAGTCGAGCCCGACGTCGAGGAGGAACTGCATCCGCTCGCTGACCTCGCGGAAGACCCGGTCGGCGATCATGTGGTCGCGGTCGGAGAGCTCGAGGGACAGGACCATGCTGACCGCCCGGCCGATGGGCAGCGAGCAGAGCTCGAAGATGGAGAGGCCGCCGACCGTCACGGCCAGCGACTCGGGCTTCAGCCGGGCCCCGCCGCACACCGAGCACGGCACCTCGCGGAGGTAGCCCTCGAGGTTGTCGCGGAGGAAGTCCGACTCCGCCTCGCTGTGCCGGCGTCGCAGCCAGGGCACGATGCCCTCGTAGGTGGTGTGGAACGACCGCTGCCGCCCGTACCGGTTGCGGTACTTGAGGTGGACCTGCTTGGACCCGGCGCCGTACAGCACCAGCTTCCGCTCCGCCTTGCCGAGCTCCTCCCAGGGGGTGTCCACCGAGAACCCCCCGAGCTCGGCGGCCGCCGCCACCACCCGGGTGAAGTACTCGCTGCGGGCCCCGGCCCAGGGGGCCAGGGCGCCCCCGGCCAGCGACTTGGTCGGATCGGGCACCACCAGCTCCGGGTCGACCTCGAAGGTGGTCCCCAGCCCGGCGCAAGCCGGGCAGGCCCCGTAGGGCGAGTTGAACGAGAAGTTGCGCGGTGAGGGCTCCTCGAAGCTGGTGCCGCAGTGGGTGCAGGCCAGGTGCTGGCTGAAGGTGATGGCCTCCTCCTCCGAGCCGTCCTCGCCCACCACCACGATCTCGGCCACGCCCTCGGCCAGGGTCAGTGCCGACTCCAGCGACTCGGTGAGGCGCCGGCGGATGTCGTCACGGCGGACCAGGCGGTCGACCACCACCTCGATGGTGTGCTGCTCGTACCGGGCCAGGTCGAGCTGCTCCCGATCGGCCAGCTCCACGGTCTGCCCGTCGACCCGGACCCGGGCGAAGCCCTGCTTGGCCAGGTCGTCGAGGAGGCCGCTGTACTCACCCTTGCGACCCCGGACCACCGGGGCCAGGACCAGAAAGCGGGTGCCCTCCGCCATGCCCAGGATGCGGTCGACGATCTGTTGCGGGCTCTGGCGGGCCACCGGCCGGCCGCAGACCGGGCAGTGGGGCTTGCCGATCCGGGCGTAGAGCAGGCGGAGGTAGTCGTACACCTCGGTGACCGTCCCGACCGTCGACCGGGGGTTGCGCGAGGCCGACTTCTGGTCGATGGCGATGGCCGGCGACAGGCCCTCGATGAAGTCCACGTCGGGCTTGTCCATCTGACCCAGGAACTGGCGGGCGTAGGCCGACAGCGACTCCACGTACCGCCGCTGCCCCTCGGCGTAGATGGTGTCGAAGGCCAGCGACGACTTCCCCGAGCCCGACAGGCCGGTGAAGACGATCAGCCGGTCACGGGGCAGGTCGATGGAGACGTCCTGGAGGTTGTGCTCGCGCGCGCCGCGTACCGCCAGTCGATCAGCCATGGCGGTGAGGATACCGGTGCGGCGCCGGGGACCGGGCGGTCATCCGCCGGGGGGAACGTCGATGTCGGCGGTGTCGCCGGCGAGCACCGCGGAACCGTCCACCGGGTCCCTGACCAGCAGCGACCGCAGCTCGGCCAGCTCGTCGCGGAGCAGCGCCGCCTCCTCGAAGCGGAGCTCCTCGGCCGCCCGCTGCATTTCGGCGTCGAGCCTGGTGACCAGGGCGGAGAGCTCGTCGGCGTCGGCACCCACCGCCCCGGCCAGCTCGGCGGCCGCCGCCCGGGGATCGACCCCGCCCCGGGGGCGCGCCCCCGTCGGCGGCCCGCCCCGACGTCCGCGCCCGGTGCCCAGGGCGGCCGAACCGCTCCCGTCGCCGGTCACCCGCTCGAGGATGTCCGAGACCGACTTGGTGATGGTCACCGGGTCGATGCCCCGCTCGAGGTTGTAGGCGATCTGGCGGGCCCGCCGCCGCTGGGTCTCCCCGATCGCCCTGGTCATCGAGTCGGTCACCGAGTCGGCGTACATCACCACCCGGCCGTGGACGTTGCGGGCGGCCCGGCCCATGGTCTGGATGAGGGACGACCCCGACCGGAGGAAGCCCTCCTTGTCGGCGTCGAGGATGGCCACCAGTGCTACCTCGGGGAGGTCGAGGCCCTCGCGCAGGAGGTTGATCCCCACCAGGACGTCGTAGACCCCCAGGCGGAGCTCGCGGAGGAGCTCGATCCGGGCCATGGTGTCCACGTCGGAGTGGAGGTACTCGACCTTGACCCCGTGCTCGCGGAGGTAGTCGGTCAGGTCCTCGGCCATCTTCTTGGTCAGGGTGGTCACCAGCACCCGGTAGCCGGCCGCCACCGTGGCATCGATCCGCTCGCGGAGGTCGTCGATCTGTCCGGTGGTGGGCCGGATGTCCACCTCCGGGTCGAGGAGGCCGGTCGGGCGGACCACCTGCTCGACGATCTGCGAGCTGTGCTCGAGCTCCCAGGGGCCGGGGGTGGCCGACAGCATGATGGTCTGTCCGGTCCGCTCGATGAACTCCTCGAAGCGCAGGGGCCGGTTGTCGAGCGCCGACGGAAGGCGGAACCCGTGGTCGACCAGGGTCTCCTTCCGCGAGCGGTCCCCGGCGTACTGGCCGCGGAGCTGGGGGACGGCGACGTGGCTCTCGTCCAGGACCACCAGGAAGTCCTTCGGGAAGAAGTCGAGGAGGGTGAAGGGGGCCTCCCCCGGCTTCCGGCCGTCGAGGTGGCGCGAGTAGTTCTCCACTCCGCTGCACACCCCCGTTTCCGCCAGCATCTCGAGGTCGTACTCGGTGCGCATCCGGAGGCGCTGGGACTCGAGGAGCTTGCCGGCGGCGTCGAGCTCGCCCAGGCGGTCACGGAGCTCGGTTTCGATCCCCCGGATGGCGTGCTGCATCTTCTCGTCGCCGGTGCCGTAGTGGGTCTTGGCGAAGACGACCAGCTCATCGAGCTCGTCGCCGATCTCCCCGGTCATGACGTCGAAGGGCCGGATCCGCTCCACCGTGTCGCCGAAGAACTCGATGCGGACCGCCTGCTCCTCGTAGGCGGCGTGGATCTCCACCGTGTCGCCCCTGGCCCGGAACTGACCCCGGGCCAGGGTGACGTCGTTCCGCGAGTACTGGAGCTCCACCAGGCGGCGCAGGAGCGAGCGCTGGTCGTGGACCTCGCCGGGGCGGAGCACCACGATGCGGTCGCGGTACTCGTCGGGGGACCCCAGGCCGTAGATGCACGACACCGAGGCCACCACGATGGTGTCGCGCCGGAGCAGTAGCGAGGAGGTGCTGGCGTGGCGGAGCCGGTCGATCTCGTCGTTGATCGACGAGTCCTTCTCGATATAGGTGTCCGAGGAGGGCACGTACGCCTCGGGCTGGTAGTAGTCGTAGTAGGAGACGAAGTACTCCACCCGGTTGTGGGGGAAGAAGTCCTTGAGCTCGGCGGCCAGCTGGGCGGCCAGCGACTTGTTCGGCTCGATGATCAGGGTGGGCCGCTGGAGCGCCTCGATGGTCCAGGCGATGGTGGCGGTCTTCCCCGATCCGGTGATCCCGAGCAGGGTCTGGTAGCGGTCGCCGCGCTCGACCCCGGCCACCAGGCCGGCGATGGCCTCTGGCTGGTCACCCGCCGGGCGGAAGGGCGAGACGACCTCGAATTCGGGCATGGCCCGATGGTACCGGTGGGGTGTGACTCTCATCGATGCCCCCCGACGGTGACCGTTCCCCGGGCCGATCAGGTGGCCTGGGCCTTCAGGACCTCCAGCGCCGCCCACGCCCGGTCGACCTCGGCGGCCAGGTGGTCGCGGTCGCCCGAGTTGTCGACCACCAGGTCGGCCCCCTCGAGCCGGGTCGGGCGGTCGATCTGGGCGGCGATCCTGGCCTCGGCGTCGCCGCGGGACATCCCCCGGGTCCCCACCAGCCGGTCGAGGGCCACCTCGGGGGCGACGTCGACGACCACCACGGCCGCCAGGCCCAGCAGCTCCCGGTGCTCGGGCTTGAGCAGCGGGATGTCCAGGACCACGATGTCGTCCCCGCCGGCGTGGGCCTCCTTGCGCTCGAGCATGGTGACCCCGATGGCCGGGTGGGTGATGGCGTTGAGGTCGGCGAGCGCCGCCGGGTCCCCGAAGACGACGGCGGCCACCGCCGGCCGGTCGATCCGTCCCTCGGCATCGAGGATGCCCGCCCCGAACCGCTCGATCATCGGGCCGTAGGCGGGCCCGTCCGGAGCCACCACCTCCCGGGCCACCCGGTCGGCGTCGATCAGCACCGCCCCGCGCGCCACCAGCAGCTCGGCCACCGTCGACTTGCCGGCACCGATGCCCCCGGTCAGCCCCACCGCCAGCACGGCCGCGCCCTCAGTCGGCGCGCCGGGGGCGCGAGGCGGTGGCGAACAGCACCATGGTGGTCCGGTCGAGGTGATCGGTGACCGAGAAGTCGTCGGCGGTGATGCCGGTGCTCCCCCCCGAGTCGCCCCTCGCTATGAGCTTGTAGGCGATGGGAAGCGCCCGGGTGTACGCGGCGATGTACCACGACCGCGGGATCCGGTGGCGGAGGTCGAGGACGTCGAGCCGCAGCACCTTGTTGGCCTTGACCCGACGGGCGGTGAAGTCGGCCTTTACCGCCTCGGTCGGGTCGAGGCCCTGCACGGTGACGTCGTGGAAGTGACGGCCGAGCATGGCGCGCAGCTCGTCGGGCTCGAAGAGGTGGATGTGGAAGGGGTTCTCGAAGTCGGCCGGAGCGTTGGGGGTGAGGAAGAAGGCCGTCCCGTCGTCGGTCAGCACCCGCGCCAGCTCGCGCACGTGGCCCTCGGGCTCGTCGAAGTGCTCGATCAGGTGGGACGAGCAGGCCCACCGGAAGCTGCCCGCCGCCAGGCCGAGCGCCAGGGCGTTCATCTGGGCGACCCGGAGACCGGTGCCCGACCAGTGCCGCCGGGCGAAGGCCACGGCATCGGCGCTGTAGTCCACCCCGGTCACCGGACGGTCCGCCGCCAGCAGCCGGACCGATTCGAACCCCTGGCCGCACCCCACGTCGAGGACGGCCCCGGGGCCCAGGCGCTCGATCACCGTCCGGTACCCGGCGGCGTGCAGCGCCAGCAGGGAGTCGGGCGTGACCCCCTCCATCGGCCGCTCGCCCGTCAGCCGTCGACCGGGGGCCGGCACCGTCCCCGTGCCGGCCCGCGTGCCTGGTCCCTGTCCCTGTGCCCCGTCGCTCATGCGTCCTTCCCACGTCCTTCCCGCATCCTCGAACCGATCACCCACGGCCACCCTTCGACCGCCGCGTGCAGCGCTACGGTCACCCCCGGTGACCCCGGTGCCCACCGGCGTCGACAGGCGGTCTCCGAGCGGTGGACCGACCCTCTCCGGCGGCCGGGCCGGCCGTGATGCGACCGGGCCCGTCCGGTTGTTTACACTACCGATCACTCGTGCCGGATCCCGAACCCTCTCCTCCCGCGCCCACCGGCGCCCACCCGGGTCGGACCGCCGGTCTCTACCGACGCCTCCGCTCCCCCGGCAGGCTGCGGGCGGCCGTCGACTACCTGGTGGTGGCCGTCCTGGCCTTCGTGCCGATGCTGGCGTCCCAGCCCGGCACCGTCACCGACGACACCAAGACCTACCTCTACCTCGACCCCGGCCGGTACATCCGCCAGGCCGTCTCCCTGTGGGACCCCAATGTGGGCATGGGCACCGTGACCCACGAGAACATCGGCTACCTGCTGCCCATGGGGCCCTTCTACTGGGTCCTGGCCGAGCTGCACGTGCCCCTGTGGGTCGCCCAGCGCCTCTGGATGGGCTCCCTCCTCCTCGCCGCCGGGGCCGGGGTCGTCTACCTGTGCCGGACCGTCGGGCTGACCGGCCCCGGCCGGTACGTGGCCACCGTGGCCTTCATGTTCACGCCCTACGTCCTCCAGTATGCCGGACGGATCTCGGTGATCCTCATGCCCTGGGCCGGCCTCCCGTGGATGATCGCCTTCGCCGTGCTCGCCCTCCGGCGGGGCGGCTGGCGTTACCCGGCCCTGTTCGCCCTGGTGGTGGCGCTGGTCAGTGGTATCAACGCCAGCTCCATCCTCTACGTGGGGGTGGGCCCCGCCCTCTACCTTCCCTACGCGGTGCTCGCCGGGGAGGCCACCTGGCGACGGGCCTGGGCTGCGGCCTGGCGGATCGGGCTCCTCAGCGCCCTGGTGTCGCTGTGGTGGGCGATCGGCCTCCAGGTGGAGGCGGCCTACGGGGTCAACGTCCTCAAGTACACCGAGACCGTGCCGGCCACGAGCTCCACCTCGGTGGCGTCGGAGATCGTCCGGGGTCTGGGCTACTGGTACTTCTACGGCTCCGACCGGGTCGGGTCCTGGACCCAGGCCTCGGTGGCCTACACCCAGAACGTCTGGCTGATCGCCATGAGCTTTGTGGTACCGGCCCTGGCCTTTCTGGCCGCCGCCTTCGTACGGTGGCGCCAGCGGGCCTACTTCGCGCTGTTGGTGGTGGTGGGCATGGTCCTGGCCGTCGGCGCCTACCCTTTCGCCGATCCCAGCGGCGTCGGTTCACTGCTGAAGGCCCTGATGGTGGATACCACCGCCGGCCTGGCCATGCGGTCGACCGACCGGGCCTCGCCGCTCGTCCTCCTCAGCCTGGCCATGTTCCTGGGGGCCGGGGTGTCGGCGCTGTCCCGGCGGGTCCGCCGAACCGGCCTGATCATCGGCGGGTTCGCCCTGGCCGCGGTGGCGGGGGCCACCGTGCCCCTGTGGACCGGTGCCATCATCGCCAACGGGTTCACCCAGCCCGCCAAGCCCCCGGCCTACGTGGTGCAGGCCGCCCATGCCCTCGACGCCAAGGGCGGCACCACCCGGGTCTACGCCCTCCCGGGCAACAATTTCGCCGCCTACCGGTGGGGCGACACCATCGACACCGTCTACCCGGCGCTCATGAAGCGGCCGTTCGTCACCCACGAGCAGCAGATCATGGGCTCCCTGGCCACCGCCGACGTGTTGAACGCGGTGGACGACCCCCTCCAGAACGGGACGATGGACTGGAACACGCTGGCGCCGATGGCCTCCCTGATGAGCGCCGGGGACGTACTGGTCCAGTACGACCAGCAGTTCGAGCGCTACGGCGTGCCCAACCCCCAACAGGTGGCCCTGGAGCTGGCCACCACCCCGCCGGGCCTCTCGCACCCGGTGTCCTACGGCGCCCCGGTGCCCAACATCTCCAGCGTGCCGTACCTCGACGAGGGGGCGCTGGCCCGCCCGCCAAACCAGGGCTGGACCTCGCCGCTGGTGTCCTACACGGTGGCCGGCCCGCGACCCATCGTCCGCACCGAGTCCCTGCACCAGCCCCTGGTGGTCGACGGTGACGCCAACGGCCTCGTGAGCGCCTCCTCGGTGGGTCTGCTGGCCGGCAACCCGACCATCCTCTACGCCGGAACCCTGGCCACCAAACCGCGGCTCCGCGCCCGGACCCTCACCCGGCCCGCCGAGCTGGTGGTCACCGACACCAACCGCAAGCGGGCCTTCGAGTGGAACACCCTCTCGGAGAATTCCGGCTACACGGAGACCGCCGCCCAGCGCCCCAGTACCTCGGACCTGAAGGACGCCCCCATCAACCTCTTCCCCAAGGCGCCGGCAGACGCCCAGACCACCGCGGTGCTGGCCGGCGTCGACTCGGTCACCGCCTCGAGCTACGGGTCGTCGCTGACCTACCTCCCCGAGGACCGTCCGGCCGCCGCCCTCGACGGCAACCTCGCCACCTCCTGGGTGGCGGACTCGTTCACCGCCCCCACCGGGCAGTGGTGGCAGGTGAAGCTGACCCGGCCCACCACCGTCACCTCCCTCCACCTCACCCAGCCGCAGGCGAGCGACGCCAACCGGTGGATCACCCGGGTGGTGCTGACCTTCGACGGCGGTCACCCGGTCACGGTCGACCTCGGGCCGGGCTCCCGGACCGCCGCCGGTCAGGAGATCACCTTCCCCCGGCGCACCTTCTCCACCCTCCGGATCACCATCACCGGCTACCAGGTGGGGCCGCACCACGGGTCGGCCATCTACGAGAGCGCGGTGGGCTTCTCCGAGGTCGGCATCCCCGGGGTCCGCGTCGCCGAGACCGTGTCGATGCCCCAGGACCTGCTCCGGTCCGCCGGCCCCTCGTCGCTCCTCGACCCGCTGACCCTGCTCATGACCCGGCTGCGGACCTCTGGCTTCCCACCCCGGACCGACCCCGAACCCACCCTGTCGCGCACCTTCTGGCTGCCCACCGCCCGGACGTTCTCCCTCACCGGGACCGCCCGGATCTCGCCGCTGGTGCCCGACGACGAGATCGACCGGCTGGTGGGCCGGCCGGGCGCCGACCACACCGGCGTGGTGGCCTACTCGGAGGGCCGCCTGCCCGGGGACCTGGCCAAGGGTGCCATCAACACCATCGACGGCAATCCCTCCACCATCTGGGAACCGGGGTTCGGCGCCGCCCACCAGGCCGGCCAGTGGCTCCAGTACGACCTCCCCCGGCCGATCACCTTCCACTCGCTCGACCTCCAGGTGGTCGCCGACGGCGAGCACTCGGTACCCACCTCGCTGACCGTCACCACCGACAGCGGCTCGGCCCACGTGGTGGTGCCGCCCATCGCCGACGGTCGTGTCCCCGGCTCGGTGGTGCAGGTGCCGGTGCCCCTCCCCACCCTCACCGGCAGCCGGGTGCGCATCACCTTCGACACCGTCCGGTTGGAGTCCACGGTCAACTACGACTCCCAATCCCCCGAGGCCATGCCCATCGGCATCGCCGAGGTGGGGATCGCCCCCCTCCAGGCGATGTGGCGGCCGGTGCCGGCCCAGATCCCGGCGAGCTGCACCGACACCCTGCTGGCGGTGGACGGCTCGCCGATCTGGGTGCAGGTCTCCGGGTCCTCCGCCGACGCCCTGGCCCGCAACGGCCTGCTCGTCTCCCTCTGCGGCCCCGATGCCCCCGGGCTGCCGCTCGCCCCCGGCGACCACACCCTGACCTCGGCCCCCGGGCAGACGGTGGGCTTCGACATCGACCAGGTGGCCCTGGCCTCGGCGGCCGGCGGGGCGGCCGCACCGGTCGGCCCCACCGGCCAGCTGGCGGCTCCGCCGATCACCCCGACCCCGGCGGCCACCGTCACCTCCCAGACCGCCACCACCCTTCACGTCGACGTGGCCGGGGTCACCACCTCCACCGCCCCGTTCGCCCTGGTGATGGGCCAGAGCATCAACGCCGGCTGGGTGGCCTCCGTCGACGGCCACCCGCTCGGGGCCCCCACCCTGGTGGACGGTTTCGCCAACGCCTGGACCGTCGACCCGGCGACCATGGCCGGAGCCCTCCGCGGAGGGACCCTCACCGTCACCCTCCACTGGGCACCGCAGCAGCGGGTGAACATCGCCCTGGTGCTCTCCGCCCTGGCCATCGCCGGGTGCCTGGTGCTCGCCTTCCTGCCCCGCCGCCGACGACGACTGCCCCGTCGGCCCCGCTGGCTCCCGCGCACCGGGGTAGGCGGGAAGCTGCACTGGCCCAGGTGGCTCCGACGGGCCATGGCGCCCCGTCCACGGCCCGCCCCCGACGCCCGGTTCGACGACACCCCCGCCCTGGCCGTGCCCTTCGCCGCCGAGGGACCCCGGGCGCCGGTGCCGGTCTCGCTGCTGGTGGCCGTGGTCACCGGCGGGGTGGCGGCGGCCATCGCCGCCCCCCCGGCCGGCGCCGCCGTGGCGGTCGGCACCCTGGTGGCGCTCCTGGTGCCCCGGACCCGCTTCCTGCTCGGCCTGGCGGCCGCCGGCCTGGTGTGCGCGGGCGGAGCCGACGTGCTGGTCGTCCAGGCCCACAACCATTTCGGGGCCAGCGGTACGTGGCCGACGAACTTCCGGGCGGCCGGCTCGCTGGTGTGGGGTGGCGTGGTGTTCCTGGGGGCGGACGCCACCGTGGAATCGGTCCGCCGTCGGCAGGCCCGGCGGTCGGAGGCCGGTGGCGCCGCCGCCGACGGGCGGGGCATCGGCGAGCCGGGACCGGGTGGCGAGGGGGTGGTGGAGCGAGGAACCGGTCCGACGCCCTCGGACGGTGCCGGTGCCGGTGCCGCGGTCGGCTCGGATGCCGATCCGTCGCCGGCGGGGACCGGCTGACCGGTCCGGCGCCGCCGGGGATCAGCCCCGGCGGGACAGTGCCTCGGCGGCCAGGACCGCCAGGGCACCACGGGCGGTGTCTTCCCAGCTGAAGCGGGCAGCGTGCTCGACGGCACCGATCCCCAGCCGTTTGCGGAGCACCTCGTCGGCCAGGGTGGCGTCCAGCGTGGCCACCATCTCATCCAGGTCCGAGAACAGCAGGCCCGAGCGACCGTCGAGGACGGCGTCCCGGTGGCCGCTGATCCGCGAGGCCACCGCCGGCGTGCCGCAGGCACCGGCCTCGGTGACGGTCATCCCCCACCCCTCCCGGAGGGAGCTGGAAGCGACCACCCACGCCCGCCGGTACAGCGCCACCAACCGTTCGTCATCGACGTACCCCGGCAGGCTGATCCACGACCCGGCCCCGTGGGATGCGACGAGCGCCTCGAGGGCGGCCCGTTCGTACCCCTCCCCCACGATCATGGCGGTGAGCTCGGGATGCGACGGCTTCAGGCGCACCAGTGCCTCGATCATCAGGTCGAACCGCTTGACGGGCACCAGACGGCCCACGGCCACCACCAGCGGTGCATCGGACCGTTCGCCACCCGGCGAGAAGCGGGCCTCCACACCCGGTGGCGAGACGGTCACCCGGTCGACGGGGATCCCCAGGCGCTCGACGATCTCGTCCTTGGCCGACGTCGACAGCGTGATGATCCGGCTGCGTCGGTACACCGGCGGGGCCAACCGGTGCTCGATGCCGTAGCCGACCTCGGCGAGCCCGCTCGGCAGCACCATCCGCCACATCTCGGCATGGACGTGGTGGAGGAAGACCACCCGGGGCGAACGGGCCCAGAGCGGGGAGAAGAACGGCATCCCGTTCCAGATCTCCACCAGACCGTCGGCGTCGCCCACCCGGCCCATGGCGCCGGCCAGCATCGTCCGGGGGAAGACGGAGTAGCGGCCGGCCCGGCGGGTCACCCGGTAGCCGTCACGTCGCACTGCGGCCCGCGCATCGGGCACCGACGACGTGGTCATGGTGATGTCCAGGCCGGCGGCGGCCCACGCCGAGAGGATCCGGTGGGCGTGGAGCTCGGAGCCCCCGGCCTCCGGATCGTCGAAGTCGCGCCAGGCCACCACGTCGATGCTGTGAAACCCGGCGGCGGCGGCGATCTCCTCGAGCGAGCGGTCGGCGAATCGGCGCAGCTCGGGCTCGTCGAACACCGAGGGCACCGGCTGCTCCGGGCCGACCGGGCCGAACAGCCGACCGTCGATGCCGGGGGGGTGCGGTCCGTCGGATGCCTCGAAGGGTCGGACGTCCGAAGCAGGGACCTGGTCCGGCACCGGCCCGTCAGGGTCCAGCGCCATACCCTCGTCACCGGTCACACGCCTCATCCGCTGGTCACTCCCCTGATACCCGTTCCCACATGCGGCCTGCCACCGACTTCCAAGTCCGTCAGTGTACCGTCCACCAGCCGTGGTCACGGAGTGATCACCCAGGTGGCGCCCGACGGAGCCTCCGGGCCGCACCCGGCAGCTGCCCTTGCTGCCGCCACCGTTCGCCGTGGTGCCGGTAGTGGATGAGCACGAAGGCGGTGCCCATGGCGGCGGCGAGGAGGGCCTGCACCAGAAGGTCGACGCGGGCGGTGGCAACGGGCCTGCCGTCGGCGGCGAACACGAGCCCGACGGCCAGGGCCGAGCCCCCGGCCAGTAGCAGGACGATCCAGCGGCTCCCCGCACCGAACAGGTAGTTGGTCAGGAGCACCGAGATGCAGAGGAAGATCATGGCCCCCACCAGCGTGGCGAAGGCCGGGGCGGCAGTGGCCAGCCTGGGAGTGAAGATCAGGGAGAGGAACCGCACCGGTACGAAGAGGGCGATCCCCAACAGCACCATGGCGGGGACCGCCAGGAAGGCCAGCGTCACCAGCAGCTGGCGCAGGGCGTGCCCGCCCTCGTTCCACCGGATGGTGGCCTCGGGCAGCAGGTAGGCGCCGAGGGCCAGGGCCCCGAAGACAAGGGCCTTCGACGCCACCGAGATGGCGGCGTAGGCACCAGCCTCGGCGTGGTTGAGCCGGCCGAGGAGGATCACGTCGACGTTCTGGAGGAGCCCGAGCAGCGCCAGGCCGACGAAGGCGGCACTCACGTCGGCGATCAGGACCCGCCGGGCCACCTCCGCCCCCGCGGCCTGGTGGGCGGCCGTCAGCGCCACCGGGTCCCCCGGCACCGGCGCGACGGGAACGGCCGGCCAGGCGCGGGAGGCCAGCCACCGGGCATGGACGGTGGCCACCACCTCGCTCAGGAAGATGCCCAGGGCGTACCCCGACACCCCCATGCCCGCCGCCACGAAGCCGATGACGCAGACCGTGCGCATCCCGCCCTCCACCAGCAGGTTGACCGCCAGTGCCCGGTAGTCCCGGTGGGCCTGGAGCAGGCCACGGTCCACGCAGAGGAGGATCCACACACCCGCCGCCACCAGAATCAACAGCACACCCTGGGAATTGGGCAGCGACAGCTGGCGGGCGATCCAGTCCTGCAGCACCCACACCACCGCCAGCTCGACCACGATGACGGCGAGCAGCAGGCGGTGGACCTTGGTGGCCCAGCGGTGCACCCGCTCGGGGTGCCCGCTGGCCCGCAGGGCGGTGACCCGGCGTACCACGCCGACCAGGACCGCCGAACCCGGCATCGACAGGATGAAGAAGAGACCGAGCAGCTGGGCGATGGCGCCGTACGCCCGGGGGGTGACCAGATGGGCCACGATCACCACGATCACCGCGCTGGCCCCGTTGACGATCAGACCGGCCACCGCCACCGGCCCGGCCTGGCTGAAACCGGACCGGAAGGACTCCCCGGTCGCCGGGGCGAGCGGCTCCTCGGGGGGAAGGGCGAGCATCGCCCCTCCGGCCACCGGGATCCCGGCGGCCGGGGCGAAGGCCGTCGACTCGGACACCGGCTCGACGGCCTGGTCGATCTCGTCGAGCATCAGGTCGAGGGCCGGCACCGCTCCGTCGTCGTCGACGCCACCGCCCGCGCCGCCCGCGTCGTCGGGGCCCAGGTCACCCACGGACGTCACCCACGGACGTCACCCCACTGGCGGTGGACCGGCGGGACACCGCGCCTAGGACGGGGCATTCCCTGCCGAGGCCGGCCGGCGCGGGAGGAGGGGGGCGTCCCGGCCGGTCCGCCCGCCGCCCGAATCCGGTCCGTCCCGCACCTCGTGGTACTCCTCCTCGACATTGACCGACCAGATGTCGTGGTGGGCGCCGTGGATGTTCTCCACCGTGAGCATGGCGGTGTACATGGAGTGGTCCTGGTTGTTGTACTTGTGCATGCCGTTGCGGCCCACGGGGTGGACGTTGGGGGCGTTGGCCTCGAACCAGCGGCGGAGGACGTCGACCTTGTCGGCGTAGACGTCGTCGTAGACCGGGTACGCCTTCGGCATCCGCACCACGTAACCGGCCTCGACGTCGGACGGGTCGACGAGACCGATGGTGGCCAGCTCCTTGGTGGCCAGGGCCACCAGGTCGTCGTCGCTGCTGGCCCACAGGTCGTCCCCCTCGAACACGAAGTACTCCATGCCGAGGCAGGTCCGCCCGTCCTTGACCAGGTAGGGGGACCACGAGCCGAAGTTCTGGATGCGCCCGACCCGGACGTCGGGCGAGTGGATGTAGATCCAGTTGTCGGGGAAGCCGCGGTCCTCGGGGACCACCAGTGCCACCGTGAGGAAGTCGCGGTAGTGGAGGTCCCCGGCGGCGGCGGCCACCTCGGCGGGCACCGGGGGGTCGACGATCCGGGCCAGGGCAGTGAACGGCATCGAGGAGATCACGTGGGAGGCGGCGACCCGGGTGGCGGCTCCACCGGACTCGACGGTGACCGCCACCGCCCGGCCGTCCTCGAGGTGCACGGCGGTCGCCGTGGTCTCCATCCGCACCGCACCGCCCCTCGCCATCACCTGGTCGGTGCAGCGCTCCCACATCATCCCCGGGCCGTACTTGGGGTACTCGAACTCCTCGATGAGGCTGGTCACCTGCTTCGCGCGGTCGCGCCGCTTGCCGGCCAACGAGGAGCGGATCGGCTCCCACACCGCATCCCACAGGGACATCCCCTTGATCCGCTGGGCGCCCCAGTCGGCGGACAGCTCGGAGGCGGGGACGCCCCAGACCTTCTCGTTGTAGGTCTTGAAGAAGTGCCGGTAGAGGCGCCAGCCGTAGTTGCTGACGATGTAGCCCTCCAGGGTGTCCAGGTTCTTCGGCGGGTGGATGCGCACCCACAGGAAGGACAACCCGCACCGGACGGCCTCGACGATGCCGAGGTTGGACAAGGCGTTGCCCAGCTTGATCGGGTAGTCGTAGAACTTGCCGCCGTAGAAGATCCGGCTCATCCGCGGCCGGAGCAGGAAGTCCTCCGGCGGCAGGATCTCGTGCCAGAACGCCTCCACCGGCTTCACCTTGGTGAAGAACCGGTGGCCGCCGATGTCGAAGCGCCAGCCGTCACGCTCGACGGTCCGGCTGATGCCGCCGACCACGTCATCGGCCTCCACCACCACCACCGGATCACCGGCCGTGACCAGCTCGTAGGCGGCGGTGAGGCCGGCCGGCCCGGCGCCGATGACCACGATCGGGTCCGTCGCATCCCTCGGGTCCGAGGTCGGCCCTCCCGCACCCTCGTTCGCACTGTCGTTCTCTGGTACCACTCGGTGTGATCCGTTCCTCTGCTCGCTGGGTGCTGGTGGGCCGGGACCGCTTCGTCGCGGGTGCCCGCGGTCCGGCCCCCGGGTCCCCGGTCACCGACGCCACCGACCTCCCGTGCATACCACGACGACGGCCGAGTTCGCCGGACTCCCTGGTGACGGCGGTCGGTGGGCGACCACCGGGGGAACGGGTCCCCGGCCGGAACGGCGGCGGCCGGGCTGCACGAACCCGTCCGCCGACCCAGGTTACCGCCTGGTCATGCTCACCGGCGGGAACGAGGGTCGGTCGGCGATCCGCCCGCCCCGGGGTTCAAGGGACGGACACGCCCACGAACGCCAGGTAGGCGTAGCCGACCAGACCGAGTGCCGCCACCACCAGGACCGCCCGCTCCACCCCGCGCCGAGCGGTGAAGGTGGAGGCGGCGATCACCAGCGGAAAGGCGCTGAGGGCGTACCGCTCGAACGAGTCCAGGTTGGACGTCACCATCGAGACGGCCAGCACCCCGGCGGCGAAGGCGCCGTAGGAGGCCGGCAGCCGCCGGAAGGCCACCCCCAGCAGGACCAGACACAGCACCACCCAGGGGACGTGGAGCGCGTTGCCGAGGTGGTGCCCGTGGACCGCCGAGGCCAGGTTGTGCGCCATGGCGTCGAACGGGAGGGTGATCGCCCCCCGGTGACCCGGCTGGTCCTGGACCCGGAACGGCAGCCAGGGGTCACCGTAGGCGGCCCGCACCCAGCCCAGGTAGGCGGCCGTCCCCACCACGGGCGCCACCAGGGCCGCCACCCGGGCCGCCCACTCCCCCGGGGTCGTCGCCCGGCGGCGGGTGCGCACCAGCTCGATCGCCACCGGGACCACCACCAGCAGACCGAGCGGGCGCGCCGCCCCGGCCACCACCCCGGCGGCGGCGACCCACCACCAGCGCCCGGTCCGGGCCCCCAGCAGGGCCACCGTCGAGCAGAGCAGCAGCAGGCCCTCGGCGTAGCCCATGACCAGGGTGTACGCCGGCGGGGCCAGGGCCAGCAGCCAGACGCTGCGCCGGGCCAGCCGCTCGTCGTGCAGGTCGTGGCGTACCAGCAGGTACAGCACCCCCATCCCGGCCAGGGTGCACAGGTTGGCCACCGCCACCAGTCCCACCCCGGGATTCCCGACCAGCCAGCCGACCGCCCGACCGGCCAGCGGAAAGGCCGGGAAGAACCGGAGCGACTGCTGCCCGGCGCTCCCGTAGCCGTGGGTGGCGATCGACTGGTACCACCCCCCGTCCCAGGCCAGGAGGCCCTGGTGGACCCGGAGGGCGGCCGTCGGGTTGTGCGGACGGGTGTGGGCGACGGTCAGGTGGGCGGTGACCAGGGTGGCCGCCACCAGGGCCCGCGACACCAGCCAGGCCGGTGCCACGGCCAGCAGCGCCCCGACGACCTGCCGCCGGCGGCCAACCGACGGCGTCACGGTCCCGTCGTCCGGGTGGCCGGTGCCGCCGGGGGCGTCGCCCTCCGGTACCTCCGGCCGCACTGCGGTCGTCCCCATCTCGACCTCAGCCGGCGGTGGGGGTGAACTGGTAGAGGTCCATGGGTTGGTAGAAGGCGGTGCTGTCCAGGGTCACCAGGTTGTGGAGGGTGTAGCCCGATCCCGGCGCCTGGAGCGTCTCGACGATCTGCTCGCACTTGGTGCCCAGCGTCTGGTAGCCCGGAGCCCACACCACGAAGATCTGCCGGCCCCCCGCCGCCATCGACTCGAGCCGGGTGGCGAACCGGGCCGGGTGCCCCGAACGGGAGGCGGCGCCGTAGTCGACCCAGTTGACGAAGATCGGCCCGGTCCCCCGCGGGAAGGTGATCTGCTGGTAGCGGGTGGCCGGCAACAGCCGGGCAACCGCCGGTCCCAGCTGGTCGGGGCAGTAGGCCACCACGTCCCCGGGGCGTCCCCGGGGGGCGATGGCCGCCGCCACCTGGCCCGCCTGGGTGCGGTTGGTGGTCACGTTCGACAAAGAGGCCGCCAGGCCGGCCGCCACCGCCACCGCCAGGACGCCCACCCGGACCCGTCGGTCGCCGAACGTCCCGAGGCCGATGGCCACCAGCAGGATGAGCGGCACGAAGACCACCGACGCGTACCGGGGGTCGAAGGCGCTGTTGGAGAGGAACCCGCCGATGATGGCCATCGCCAGCGTCCCCACCACCAGCAGCCCGAGGGGGCGGCCGAGCGGCCGGGTGCGGATATCGAGATCGATGTGTCGCCGGTCGACGGCCACGCCGAACAGCCCCAGGCCCACCAGGGCGAAGTAGACGAGGGCGAGAGCGCGGCCCTGGTTCGTCCCCCCGCCGGCGAACGACGCCACGGCGTTGACCATGGCGGCGAAGTTGGCGGGCGTGGCCCAGGGCGTGCCGGTGTGGGCGGACTGGTAGAGGAAGGTGGGGAGCCAGGGCACGAATGTCAGGCCGCCCACCACCATCGCCCCCATGGCGAACCGGGCGCTGCGCCGCCACGCCGGACGGCCGCGCCACACCTGGTACGCCAGCCAGGCGAAGGTGGTGGCCACCAGGTACATCGCCCAATAGTGGGTGTACAGCAGCAGCCCGGTCACCGCCGCCACCGCCACCAGGTTCCCCGGCCGCGGCCGCGACAGGGCCCGGTCGAGGGCGAGGAAGCCGAGGACGGTGAGGAACGCCACCAGCGCGTACATGCGGGTCTCGGTGTCGTAGCGCACCGCGAACGGCGAGCTGGCCACCAGCAGGAGCGCGGCCCAGGCGGTGGTCCGGCCCCCCAGGCGGCGGCCCGCCAGCCAGACCAGCGGCACGGTGGCCAGGCCGACGACGCCAGACAGGGACCGGACCGCCAGGTCCGACTGGCCGAAGGCGCCCATCCAGAAGTGGAGGAGGACGTAGTAGAGGGGCGGGGCGCCGTCCCGCCGGAGGAAGCCGGGGATCTGGTGGAGGGGCAGGCGGGCGATATCGACGGTCAGCGCCTCGTCGAGCCAGAGGTCGGAACGGGTCCAGAACCGGAGCACCACCGCCAGGACCAGCACCACCACCGCGGCGGCCACCAGTACGGCGGTGGCGGGGCGGCTGAACGGCCGGTCGTCGGCGGCCGACGGACCCGGGCCGGGAGCCCCGACCGTCGTCGTCGATCCGCTGACCGGATCGCCCGGCCGGTGCTCGGGCGCCGTCGTGGACGCGGCCCCGGTCGAAACCGCATGCATGCCGTGCATGGTATCCACCCCGGCGCGAGCAACGGAACCGGGGTCATGACCACGTGTGGTGCGATCCGGCGCTGTATCGTCCCGTGCAGACTTTCCGGATGTGGCAGTGTTCACAGCGGCAGACTCGGAAGTGCCACGCGTTAGGGGGAGGAACACGATGGTGAGCAAGCGCATCAGTCGACGACGTTTCCTGTCGAGCAGTGCCGCCACGGGCGGCGTCGTCGCCCTGGGGGTGGGGGGAGGCAGCCTGCTGGCCGCCTGCTCCTCCGGGTCGTCGTCGACCGGCTCGAGCACCACCGCCGGGTCGAGCGGCGGCACCCCGGGGGTCAGCACCGCCAAGCCGAAGCTGGGTGGCACCGCGGTGATCGGCACCACCGCCGACATCGACGGCTTCTTCCCTCCGGCGAACCACTGGGACGTCAACGGCTATCTGTACGCCAACACCATCTACGACCCCCTGACGGCCATCGCCGCCGACGGCTCCATCCAGCCCTACCTGGCCGAGACGATCACCCCCAACGCCACCTACACCCAGTGGACGCTGACCCTCCGGAGCGGCATCACCTTCTCCGACGGCTCCCCGCTCACCGCCCAGGTGGTGGTCAACAACTTCGACGCCCTCCGGGCATCGGCCCTGACCGGCACCGCCCTCAAGGTGGTGACCGGCGCCCAGGCCACCGGGCCGCTGACGGTGGTCTACACCTGCAGCTCCCCGTACGTGGCCTTCCCGGCCGCCCTGTCCACCCAGGTCGGCTACGTGGTCGGCCAGGCCATGCTCGACGCCGCCAAGTCGTCCCCGTCGGCCCCCCACCCGGTGGGGACCGGGCCCTTCCTCTACAGCGAGTGGCAGCCCAACGACCACTTCACCGCCACCCGGAACCCCCACTACTGGCGCAGCGGCTACCCCTACCTCGACTCGATCACCTACAAGCCGATCCCCGACACGTCGCAGCGCGAGGCCACCCTGCGGACCGGGGGGGTGGACCTCATCATCTCCATCGACGCCAACACCGTGGACCACTTCCAGCACGACGCCGGCTACCAGGTCGTCGACAGCCTGTCGGTGAAGACCGGCGAGCCGGACATGGACTTCATCATGCTGAACTGCGCGGTGGCCCCGACCAACGACCTCCGCATCCGCCAGGCCCTGGCCAAGGGGCTCGACCAGCCCCAGATCCAGAAGATCTTCGGCGGCGGGCTGGCCCAGACCACCAACGGCGTCTTCCCTCCCGGGTCCAAGTACTACAGCGCCACCGGCTACCCGACCTTCGACCCCGCCGGGGCCAGGGCGCTGGTGAACGCCTACAAGGCCGAGCACGGCACCCCGGTGATCCCGCTGGTCACCATCCCTGACCCCCGCCTCGCCCGCCTGGTCCAGATCGTCCAGAGCATGTGGCAGAGCGTCGGGTTCGAGGTCAACATCAAGTCGATCGAGCAGGCCGAGCTCATCTCCAACGCCATCACCGGCAACTTCACCGCCTACACCTTCGAGCAGTACTCCGCCCCGGACCCGTCCATCAACTACGTGTGGTGGAGCACCACCACCGTCTCCCCGGTCGGCGCCATCGGCCTCAACTTCGCCCGCAACAAGGACCCGCAGATCGAGGCGGCCCTGCTGACCGCCCGGTCGAGCCCCGACGAGGCCACCCGGGTCGCCGCCTGGCAGACGGTGAACAAGCTGCTGGCCAAGGATCTCCCCTACATCTGGCTGGGGCAGACCGTCTGGTCCGAGGTCGGTGACAACCGGATCCAGAACTTCGCCGGGGCGGTGCTCCCCAACGGCATGAAGGGCGTGTCGTTCGACAACGGCATCTTCTTCCCCACCCAGATCTGGATGGAGGGCTGACCGGCCCCGCCGGCCCCCTTCCCCATGACCAAGTACCTCCTCAGGCGACTCGCCCAGCTGGTGGTGGTGTCGTTCGTGATCTCGGTGCTCGTCTTCCTGCTGGTGCACCTCCTCCCGGGCGATCCGACGGTGGCCATCCTCGGGCCCAACGACACCGCCCAGAACCGCGAGATCCTCCTCCACCAGCTGGGGCTGAACACCCCGCTCTACCACCAGTACTGGATCTGGTTGGGCCACGTCTTCTCGGGCAACCTCGGACAGTCCTACCTCACCCACGAGTCGGTGGCGCACATCGTGGCCACCGGGTTCCCCATCGACCTCGAGCTGATCATCATCTCCCAGGTGGTGGCCTTCTCGGTGGCCATCCCGCTGGCCCTCATCACCTCCCGGCGCCCCAACCGCCCGCTGGACAACGTGGCCACCACCGGTACCTTCGGGCTGCTGGCCCTCCCCCCGTTCGTGGTGGCACCGATCCTGGTGGCGGTCTTCGCCGTGGGGTTGCACTGGTTCCCCGCCACCGGGACGGTGCCCCTCACCCAGGCCCCCCTCACCAACCTCCACGACATGATCCTCCCCGCCCTGGCCCTGACCGCCGGGTCGATCGCCGTCTACTACCGCCTCCTCCGCTCCGACCTGATCGCCACCCTCCAGGAGGACTTCATCACCATGGCCCGCTCCAAGGGCCTCTCCAGCCGGCGGATCATGATGCGCCACGCCTTCCGACCCTCCACCTTCTCGTTGCTGGCGGTGGCCGGCATCCAGATCGGGTCCCTGCTGGCCGGCATGTTCGTGGTCGAGTACCTCTTCGCCATCAACGGGCTGGGCTACTCGCTGGTCCAGGCCGTCCAGCAGCGCGACTACCTGGTGGTCCAGGGCATCACCCTGGTGGTGGCCATCGCCTTCGTCGTCCTCAACTTCGTCGTCGACTTCCTCTTCACGGTGGTCGACCCACGAGTGATCCGGGAGTGATCCATGCCTGATTCCCGCGAGCTCGGCGCCACCGGGTCCGAATCCGCCCTCCTCACCGACCGGTTCCCCGGCCAGGCGGCCGTGGACGAGCTGGTGGTGTCGCGCCAGAGCGAGTCCCTCGATTCGGACGACATCCTGGTCACCCGGCCCCTGGGGTTCCTGTTCTGGTTCGCCATCGGCTTCGTGGCCCTGATCTTCGTCCTGGCCATCATCGCCAACCTGCTGCCGCTCCCCAACCCGAACTTCCAGAACTACAACGCCATCAACGCCTCACCCAGCGCCCAGCACCTGCTGGGCACCGACGACCTGGGACGCGACCTGCTCAGCCGGATCATCTTCGGTGCCCGGGTGTCGCTGGTGGTCGGGTTCGGCGCCGTGCTCATCGGCATGCTGGTGGGCGGCACCCTGGGCCTGATCTCCGGCTTCCGGGGCGGCCGCCTCGACATCGCCCTCAACGCCACCGCCTTCGTCATCCTGGCCTTCCCGGCCATCGTGGCCGCCATCGCCATCGTCTCGTTCTGGGGTCAGAGCCTCTTCAAGATCACCATCATCATCGGGGTCGGGACCATTCCCATCCTCTTCCGGGTGGTCCGCGCCTCGTCGCTGTCGTTCGCCAACCGCGACTTCGTGGTGGCGGCGAAGACACTGGGGGCCACCAACTCGCGCATCATCTTCCGCGAGATCCTTCCCAACGTCGTCCCCGCCGCCGTCTCCTTCGGCCTGATCACCGTGGCCGGGGTCATCGTGCTGGAGGGCACCCTGGCCTTCTTGGGGCTGTCGGTGGCGCTGCCCACCCCGTCCTGGGGGAACCTGATCTCCGAGGGCACCGCCAACGGCAACCTGAGCGCCAACCCGTACATCCTGCTGTGGCCGTCGTTGGCGATGTTCCTGCTGCTGCTCTCCATCAACCTGATCGGCGACCGCCTCCGACAGCGCTTCGACATCCGGGAGGGACTGCTGTGAGCCCGCTGCCCGGTCGCCGCGGTCCCCGGACCACGCTGGCGTTCCCCGACGTCGGGGAGCTGGCCGGCCCCCTGCTGGTGGTGGACGACCTCCACACCTCCTTCCGCACCGCCAGGGGCACCGTCCACGCCGTCGACGGCGTCTCCTTCTCGGTCGGCCGGGGCGAGACGCTCGGGGTGGTCGGCGAGTCCGGCTCGGGCAAGACGGTGCTCTCGCGCTCGATCATGGGCCTCCTGCCGGTCCGGGACGTGGTCCGCAGCGGCACCGTCACCTTCGCCGGGCATGAGATGACCAGCCTGTCCCCCAACCAGCTCCGGCAGGTGTGGGGGGCCCAGATGAGCATGATCTTCCAGGACCCGATGACGGCGCTCAACCCGGTCAAGCGGATCGGGCGTCAGATCACCGAGTCGCTCCGGCTCCACCTCGACCTCTCGCGGACGGACGCCGATGCCACCGCGGTGGAGCTCCTCCGCTCGGTCGGCATCCCCTCCCCCGAGGAGCGGGTCCGGTGGTACCCCTTCCAGCTGTCGGGCGGCATGCGCCAGCGGGTGATGATCGCCATCGCCCTGGCCTGTGCCCCCCGCCTGGTGCTGGCCGACGAGCCGACCACCGGCCTCGATGTCACCGTCCAGGCCCAGATCCTCGACCTCCTGGCCACCATGCAGAGCGAACGCCACATGGCGGTGATCCTGGTCACCCACGATCTGGGGGTCGTGGCCAAGCGGGCCGACCACATCGCGGTCATGTACGCCGGTCGCATCGTCGAGAAGGCACCCACCCGGGCGCTCTTCGCCCACACCCGGATGCCCTACACCCGGGCGCTGATGGACTCCATCCCGCGCCTGGCCGACCCCAGCGGGGTCCGGCTCCAGGCCATCGGCGGTCGTCCACCGGACCTCATCCATCCGCCCAAGGGATGCCGGTTCTCCCCCCGTTGCCCCTTCGCCCAGGACAAGTGCCGGGAGGAGGAGCCGCCGCTCCAGGCGGCGGAATCTCCCGACCACCAGTTCGCCTGCTGGTTCCCCCTGGCCGACCGGACGTCCGCCGCGCCGGTGGCCGACACCGGGGTGATCGCCGCCGCCGGCGGCCCCGGACCGGAGGCCACCTCGTGACCGCCACCCCGACCGCCCCCACGCCGGGCTCCCCGCCCCCGCCCCCGACCCCGACCCCGGGTGACGACGACACCGTCCTCCGGGTCGAGCACCTCGTGGTGGAATTCCGGAGCGGCAAGCGGCGGGTCCAGGCCGTCTCCGACGTCAGCTTCGCGGTCAAGCGGGGCGAGACCCTCGGTCTGGTGGGCGAGTCCGGCTGCGGCAAGACGACCACCGGGCGCGCGCTGGTGCAGGTCCAGCCGGCCACCTCCGGCACCGTGACGTTCGAGGGCCAGAACCTCGGCAGCCTGTCGGCCGGTGAGCTGCGGTCCACCCGCACCCGGATGCAGATGATCTTCCAGGACCCGATCTCGTCGCTCAACCCGCGGCGCCGGATCCGCGACATCGTGGCCGAACCGCTGGCCATCTGGAACCTCGGCACCGACGAGGAGCGGGCGGAGCAGGTCCGGTCGATGCTGGAGTCGGTGGGCATCGACCCCGAGACCGCCGGGGACCGCCGTCCGCAGGAGTTCTCCGGCGGCCAGTGTCAGCGCATCAGCATCGCCCGGGCGCTGATGGCCAAGCCGTCGCTGCTCATCTGCGACGAGCCGGTCTCCGCCCTCGACGTGTCGGTGCAGGCCCAGATCCTCAACCTGCTGGCCGATCTGAAGGCGCAGTTCGGGCTGACCATGGTGTTCATCGCCCACGACCTGGCGGTGGTCAAGAACGTCAGCGACCGGGTGGCCGTGATGTACCTCGGGAAGCTGGTCGAGCTGACCGGCTCCGACGACCTGTATCGGTCCCCGGCGCACCCCTACACCGAGGCGCTGATGGCCTCGATCCCCGAGCCCGACCCCGAGACCGGCTCGGACCACAAGGCACTGACCGGTGAGCTGCCGTCGCCGCTCAACCCGCCGTCCGGCTGCCGGTTCCGCACCCGCTGCCCGTATGCCCAGGAGCGGTGCGCGGCCGAGGAGCCGCCGCTCCGCGAGATCGCTCCCGGCCACCAGGTGGCGTGCCACTTTCCCCTGGTGGGCCCGGAGGCTCCCGCCACCACCGGCAGCTGAGCACCCGCCACCACCGGCAGCTGAGCACCCGCCCCCGTCGGGTGCGACGGGGGCGGGAGTGGCTCAGCCCTCGGTCGGTGCCTCGGGCGCCGCTGCCGGTGCCTCGGGCGCCGCTGCCGGTGCCTCGGGCGCCGGTGCCGGTGCGGCCTCGGCGACGGGTGCCGGAGCCGGAGCCTCGGGCGCCGGTGCGGCCTCGGGCCCCGCTGCCGGTGCGGCCTCGGCGGCCACCGCGGCGGTCAGCTCGCCCTCCACGTTTTCGGTGGTGGCGTCACCCGGGCCGTGCTCGGTCACGTAGTCGGCCCAGGCAGCCTGCGCCTCGGTCTCCGGCGTGAACTCCGACTCGGCGTACTCGAACGGGCCGATGTAGTTGCCCTCGGCGTCGTAGGCGTGCTCGCCGAATGCCTCGCGGTACTCCTCGGAGACCTCGCCGCCCTCGGCGGCCTGCTTGATGGAGAGGCTGATCCGGCGGCGCTGCAGGTCGATGTCGATGATCTTCACCCACAGCTCCTCGCCGGGGGTGACCACCTGCTCGGGGAGATCGACGTGGTGGACGGCCATCTCCGAGATGTGCACGAGGCCCTCGATGCCGTCGCCCACCTGGACGAAGGAGCCGAAGGGGACCAGCTTGGTGATCCGGCCGTAGACCAGCTCGCCGACCTGGTGGGAGTTGGCGAACTCCTGCCAGGGATCGGTCTGGGTGGCCTTGAGGGAGAGGCTGATCCGCTCCTTGGAGAGGTCGACGTCGAGCACCTCGACCTCGATCTCGTCACCGACGGCCACCACCGAGGAGGGGTGGTCGACGTGCTTCCACGAGAGCTCGGACACATGCACCAGGCCGTCCATGCCACCCAGGTCGACGAAAGCGCCGAAGTTGACCACCGAGGAGACGGTGCCCCGCCGGCGCTCGCCGGGCTTGAGGTTCTCGAGGAACTCGCCCCGCTGCTCCTTCTGGGTCTCCTCGAGCCACGCCCGGCGCGAGAGCACCACGTTGTTGCGGTTCCGGTCGAGCTCGATGATCTTGGCCTCGATGGTGCGGCCCACGTAGGGCTGCAGCTCGCGCACCCGGCGGAGCTCCACCAGCGACGCCGGCAGGAACCCCCGGAGCCCGATGTCGACGATGAGCCCACCCTTGACCACCTCGATGACCGGTCCGGTGACGACCTCGTCGGCCTCCTTCAGCTTCTCGATGGTGCCCCAGGCCCGCTCGTACTGGGCCCGCTTCTTGGAGAGGATCAGGCGACCCTCCTTGTCCTCCTTCTGGAGGACCAGGGCCTCGATGGAGTCGCCCAGGGACACGATCTCCGACGGGTCGACGTCGTTGCGGATGGAGAGCTCGCGCACCGGCACCACGCCCTCGGACTTGAAGCCGATGTCGAGGAGGACCTCGTCGCGGTCGATCTTGACCACGGTGCCCTGCACCAGGTCACCGTCCTCGAACTCGACGATGGTGCCGGCCATGGCGTCCTCGAGGGAGGCCCCACCGAGGTCGTCCTCGGTGATCGGGCGGGGGACGTAGTTCCCCTCCTCGTCGAAGTGGCCCATGGCCTCGGGGGACAGGAGGGCGGGGCCTCCGGGTACTGCCAGTACGTCGGACATGAAGTAGGTAGCTCGCTTTCCGGACAGGTCCCGGCGGCCGTCGGCGGTCGCCGGTTGCACAACTGAGGTCACAGGGGTGTGACCAGGGAGCAAGCTTAGCCGACCGGTGCCGGCCGCCTGCCGGCCGCCCTCAGCCCTTCGCCTCGGCCCACGACGAACCCCAGGCCATGGCCACCCGCAAGGGCACCCGCAGGTCGGCGGCCCCGGTCAGGGCGTCCTCGGTGAGCCGGCCCACCGCTTCCTCCTCGTCGGGAGCCACGTCGACCATCACCTCGTCGTGGACCTGGAGCACCAGGTCGGAGGCGAAGCCGCCCTCCGCCAGCCCGCGGTCGAGCCGGATGAGGGCCACCTTGAACAGGTCGGCGGCCAGGCCCTGGATCCCGGCGTTCATGGCCTGGCGCTCGGCGGCCTGGCGCACCTGGTAGTTGGAGGAGAGCAGGTCGGGCAGCGGGCGGCGCCGCCCGAACTCGGTGACGGTGTACCCCGAGGCGCGGGCGGTGGCAACCGCCCCGTCCATGTACTGGTGGACGGCGGGGAAGGCGTCGAAGAACGCCCGCAGGATGACCTGGGCCTCCTCCACCGGCACCCCCAGGCGCTGGGAGAGCCCGTAGGCCTCCATCCCGTAGGCCAGGCCGTAGGAGACCATCTTGGCCGTGGAGCGCTGGGCGTGGGTGACCTCGTCGCGGCCCACCCCGAATACCTGGGCGGCCACGGTGCGGTGGATGTCCTCACCGGCCTCGAAGGCCGCGGTGAGCCCCGGGTCGCCCGACAGGTGGGCGATGGCCCGGAGCTCCACCTGGTCGTAGTCGGCGACCAGCAGGCGACGGCCCGCGGAGGGCACGAAGGCCTGACGGAAGCGCCGCCCCTCCTCGGTCCGGACCGGGATGTTGTGGAGGTTCGGGCGGTCCGACGACAGCCGCCCCGTCCGGGCCACGGTCTGGCGGAAGGTGGCGTGGATGCGGCCGTCCTCGGCGATCTCGGCGGCCAGCGACTCGCCGTAGGTCGAGCGCAGCTTCTCGACCTCCCGGTACCGGAGGAGGGCGGCCACCACCGGGTGCTGGTCCTTCAGCTGCTCGAGGGTCCGGGCGTCGGTGGAGTAGCCGGTCTTGGTCTTGCGGATGGGCTGGAGGCCCAGCCGGTCGTAGAGCACCTCGCGGAGCTGCTTCACCGAGTTCACGTTGAACGGCACGCCGGCCAGATCCTGGATGGCGGCCTCGAGGGCGTCGCACTCGGCGGCCAGCTCGGTGGCGATCCCCCGGAGCACCGCCCGGTCGACCGGCACCCCGGTGACCTCCATACGGGCCAGGACCCGCACCAGCGGGCGATCGATCTCGTCGTGCAGGCGGGTGCCCCCCACCTCGGCGAGCGCCGCCTCCAGGGGCACCCGGAGGCGGGCCACCACCGAGGCCAGGCGGGCGGCCCGGACGACCTCGGTGTCCACGGCCGGGGGGGCGTCGTCGTCGAGGGCGAACGCCCCCTGGCCCTTGCCCGAACTGCCGTCGTCGACCACCACGCCCAGGTGGGCGGCGGCCAGGTCGGCCAGGCGGTAGTGGTCGCTCGAGGCGTCGAGCAGGTAGGCGGCCACCGCGGTGTCCATCACCATGCCCACGATGTCCACCCCGCGGGGCAGCAGCCACCGCATCAGCTCCTTGACGTCGTGCCCCACCACACCGACCCCGCCCGGTCCGAAGGCCCCGGCGAGGCCGGCGGTCACCGCCGCCGAGTCGAGGACCGGGGACTCCCCGCCGGCCAGGTGGAGCACCGCCCCGACGGCGGCGTCGGGGCCGTCGGGCTCGGGGACCAGGGTCAGCGACAGCAGGGGGGACCGGCCCGGGTCGCCCGACCACCTCGGGTGGACTGCGAGGTTGCCGGTACCGGACCGGGCGGCCGCCACGGTGGCGGCCAGGGTCTCGGCCGCCAGCGCCGGAGCGCCGGGGATGACCACCTCGGGCTCGGTGAGCCAGGCCGGGTCGGGACCGCCCTCGCCGGTGGACCCCGGGCCGCCGCCAAAGCCGGTCCCCCCCAACGCCCCCCCGGTGCCCTCGGCCGGCCGGCCGAGCAGGCCGTCCTTCATCAGGGTCTGGAACCGGGTCCACAGGGTGCGCAGCTCGAGCCGGGCGAACGCCTCGCGGGCCACCTCGGGGTCCCATCCACCCAGGCGCAGGTCGTCGACGTGCACCCCGAGGGGCACGTCCCGCACCAACGGGATGACCTCGGCGTTCTTCCTGACCCGATCGAGGCTGGCGGCCAGGTTCTCGCGGAGCTTCGGCGACAGGGCGTCGAGGTGGGCGTAGAGGGTGTCGAGGTCCCCGTACTCGTTGACCAGCTTGGCCGCCGTCTTCTCCCCCACCCCCGGCACCCCGGGGAGGTTGTCCGACGGGTCGCCTCGGAGGGAGGCCAGCAGCGGGTACCGCTCGGGGCGGACCCCGGTGCGGTCCTCGATGCCCTGCTCGTCGTAGAGGACGTAGTCGCTCACCCCCCGCCGGTTGTAGAGCACCCGCACGTAGGGGTCCTCCACCAGCTGGTACGAGTCGCGGTCGCCGGTGACCACGATCACCGCGTGCTTCCGGTCCCGGGCCTCGGTGGCCAGGGTGGCCAGCACGTCGTCGGCCTCGAACCCCACCACCCCCACCACCGGGATGGCCAGCGACTCGACCAGGTTCCGGATCATGTCGAACTGGGCGGTGAGGTCGGCGGGGGTCTCGTTCCGGCCGGCCTTGTAGTCGTCGAGCACCTCGTCCCGGAACGTCGGTCCCGGCAGGTCGAAGGCCACCGCCAGCGCCGAGGGCCGGTGGTCGCGCACCAGGTTGTGGAGCATGGAGGCGAACCCGTGGACGGCGTTGGTGACCACGCCGGCGCTGGTGGTCAGGTCGGGCGGGAGGGCGAAGTAGGCCCGGAAGGCCAGCGACATGCCGTCCAGCAGGATGAGGGGGCCGCCGTCGGCGGTGGGCTCGGCCATGGCGTGCGCGCCCCTACGGGACGAGCGAGCCCTCGAGGATCTGGCGCGACACGTCGATCATCCTCGACCGGGTGCCCATCGCCGTCTTCTGGATGAACCCGAAGGCGTCGGCCTCCGAGAGTCCGTGCCGCTCCATCAGGACCCCCTTGGCGCTGTCCACCATCCGCCGGGTCTCCAGCTTGTCCTCGGCGGAGCCGGCGCCGGTGCCCCCGGCGGCGGCCGAGCCCTCCGATGCCTCCACCTCGGCGTCGATCGCCCACTGCTGCTCGACCCGGGTCATGGCCTGGTCGATGGCGGGGACCAGCTCGCTCCGCTGGAACGGCTTGACCAGGTAGGCGGCCACCCCGGCGTCCCGGGCCTCGTCGATGAGGTTGCGCTGGCTGAAGGCGGTGAGGATGAGGACCGCCACCTTCTCCCCGAGGTCGCGGATGGCGCGGGCGGCAGCCAGGCCGTCGGCCCCGGGCATCTTCACGTCGAGGATGGCCAGGTCGGGGCGGTGGGTCCGCACCAGCTCGATCGCCTCGTCGCCGCGCCCGGTCTCCCCGACCACGTCGTACCCCTCGTCCTGGAGGATCTCCTTCAGGTCGAGCCTGATGATCGCCTCGTCCTCGGCGATGACCACACGTCTGCTCATTGGGGATCGACTCCTCTCGACCCGCCAGAGGGGGGTCTCCACTGCTCCGTCACCACTCGTCCACTGCTCCGCCACTGCTCGTCCACTGCTCCGATCCGACCGGTTCCCCGGACGACTCCCGACCCGGTGCCGATCCGGACCGTGCCGTTCGGGACCGTGCCGCCCGGGACCGGGCCGCCCGGTCGACCCGAACCTGTCGGCGGGGCCGTTCCGGGCCCCGTCAACCCGGCTCGACCACCAGGCGGTCGAGGAGCTCGTCCCGACGCTTCTCGAGGTCGGCGATCGAATCGACCAGGGCCTGCCGGGTCCGCAGCATGGCCGCCGCGTGCCGGCTGGCCTCGTCGTGCTCCCGGCAGGCTACCGGGGTTTCGGCCACCAGTGCCTTGAGACGGGTGTCGTCGGCGATGTCGTTGACCACGGCCAGCTGCTCGTCGAGCACCGCCAGCTCGCTCCGGACGCGCACCAGCCGCTGGTGGGCGTCGTTCAGGCGTCGTTCGACGGTGGAGCGGTGCATGGGGCGGCAATTGTACGCGCCAGAGGCGACCCGGGCTCACACGGCCCCATCGGCACCCCCATCGGCACCCGCCACCATCAGGCGGACCGACCGGACCGCCAGCCGCTCGACGGTGGCCAGGTCGGGCCGCCACCCCATGCCCGGGACCCGGGGAACCGCCACCGATGCAGGGTCGGACGGCATGCCGGGGTCGGCGCCCCGCGCACCGACCGGGTCCTCGTCCAGGTAGTCGGCGGCCGGGCCGAGGTCGCCCGGCCAGGCGAACCCGGGCAGGGCGGCGACCGCGGCATTCACCCCCCGGGCATAGGCACTCTCGAACATGCCGCCGATCCACATCGGCACCCCCCGCCGGCGGCAGGCCGCCACCGTCTCGAGGGCGGCGCCGATCCCTCCCAGGCGGGCCGGCTTGACGCACACCACCGAACAGGCGCCGAGGTCGAGTGCCGAGACCACCGCCCCGGGTGACGTCAGGCTCTCGTCGAGGCAGACCGGCGTCCGGATGCGCGCCGCCAGCCCCGCATGGGCCCCGAGGTCGCGGCGATCGAAGGGCTGCTCGATGCAGAGCAGCTCGAATCGGTCGAGTGCGACCAGCCGGTCGGACTCCGTCGCCCGGTAGCTCTCGTTGGCGTCGACCTGTAGGAGCAGGTCCGGGTGGCGCCGGCGCACCGCGGCCACCGGGCCGACATCGGCACCGGGGCCGACCTTGAGCTTCACGCGGGCGTACCCGGCCGCCACCAGCTCGTCGACCCGGGCCACCAGCCCGTCCTCCGAGTCGTACTGGCCCACCACCGCTCCGGCCGCCACCGGGCCGTCGCCCACCCCGAGCAGGTCGGCGAAGGCGGTGCCCGCCGCCCGCAGGTGGGCATCGGCCACCGCCATCTCCAGGGCGGCGAAGGCGAGCGGCGACCCCGGGACCGTGGCCCGCATCGCCCCCATGTTGGCGATGCCCGGGAGCCGGCTGCCTGATGCCGCGGCGGCGGTCAGGAGGGCCGGTACCAGTGTCCGCTCCAGCGTGGCGAACGCCCCCTCGGCATCCTCGGGGTCGTAGGCGGTGTCCAGCAGGGCCGCGCACTCCCCCCACCCCTCCGCGTCGTCGACGCCCCCCGCCCCCTCCACCGACCCGGGGGCGGTCCGCGAGCCCACGATCCGGACGAACACCAGCGGCCGCCGGCGGTGCACCCCCCTGGCCGTCCGGACCGGACGGCGGAATCCCACCTCGACCCGGTGGAGCTCCACCGCCTCCAGCACGACCCCGCCACCGGCCCCGACCGCCGCCCAGGCGGTCTCCGGATCGTCGGCGGCGGGCATGGGCGGAGCCTACGGCGACGCCGGGGGTGACGGTAGGCTGACCGGCCATCGGCCCGGGTGGCGGAATGGCAGACGCGATGGACTCAAAATCCATTGTCCGAAAGGGCGTGCGGGTTCGAGTCCCGCCCCGGGCACCGCCGACCGACCGCCCCCGGCCCGCCGCGGCCCCCGCTGACCGACCGGTAATCGGTCGTCGCGGTGCCCCCGTGTAACACTTGGCCCGTCGTCGTGGTCGAACAGTTCGAACGCGTCCGAGAGGAGACCGCAGGTGTTGGCCTTTACCTTCCCCGGACAGGGGTCGCAGCGCTCCGGCATGGGGCGCGCCTGGGTCGACCATCCCTCGTGGGAGGTGGCCGCCGAGGCCTCCGAGCTGGCCGGCAGGGACCTCGCCGCCCTCCTCCTCGACGCCCCCATGGAGGAGCTCACCCTCACGGCCAATGCCCAGCTGGCCACCTTCGTGATGAGCCTGGTGGTGCTCGATGCCGTCGAACGCCTCGGTCTCTTCCCGGCGGCCTGCGCCGGCCACAGCCTGGGCGAGTACAGCGCCCTGGTGGCCTCGGGCGCCCTCTCCTTCGCCGACGGGACCCGTCTGGTCCTCGACCGCGGCAGCGCCATGCAGTTCGCCGCCGACGAGCGACCCGGAACCATGGCCGCCCTGCTCGGAATCGCCGACGACGACGCCGAGGCGGCCTGTCAGCGCGCCGAGGACGACGTCTGGGTGGCCAACTACAACGCGCCGGGCCAGGTCGTCATCGCCGGCACCGCCCAGGGCGTCGAAGCCGGCGGCGTCCGGGCGAAGGAGCTCGGTGCCCGCAAGATCCTCTCCATACCGGTGTCGGGGGCCTTCCACACCCAGCTGATGCTCCCGGCCCGGGCCCGCCTCCGCGAGACCCTGGCGGCGGTGGAGTTCCACTCTCCCGAGGTCCCGGTGGTGGCCAACGTCGACGCCCGGGTCCACACCGATCCGTCCGAGTGGCCCGGCCTCCTCTCGGCGCAGCTCTGCAGCCCCGTCCGCTGGCGCCAGACACTCGAGACCCTGGGCGGCCGGGGTGCCACCGCCATCGTGGAGCTGGGGCCCGGTGGAGTGCTCACCGGCCTGGTCCGCCGCACCATCCCCGATGTCCGGGCGGTGGCCGTGGCGGTGCCCGAGGACCTCGACAAGCTGATGGACGCTCTGGCCGGCCCCGAAACCTGGAACGCCACCTCCCCCACCCACCAGGGCGAGCACCTCTACACCTCGGAGCGGGTGATCGTCAGCCCCTCGGCAGGCGTCTTCGAGCCCGACGTCGAGCTGGCCGCCCTGGAGACCACCGCCCTGGCCGCCGCCACGGCGGCACCGGGCAGCGGAGCGAACGTCGACCCGGGCTCGCACCTGGCGGTGGGCGACCGCGTCGGCACCGTCGGGATGGCCACCGAGGTCCGGACCCCGTTCGAGGGCATCCTGGTCCGCTGGCTGGCGGTTCGGGGCGAGCGCGTGGTGGAGGGCCAGCCGGTGGCCTGGATCCGCACCGCCGGCAATGACTCGTGACCGGCCTGGCCGTCACCGGCTGCGGAAGCGTCCTGCCGGCCACCACGGTGACCGACCGGGAGCTCGAGCAACGCCTCGACACCACCGACGACCGGACCATCGAGCGAACCGACATCCGCGAACGCCGCACCGGGGGCACCGTCGGCGACCTCTTCGTCCCGCACCAGGCCAACCGGCGGAGCATCGAGGCCGTGGCCGAACGGATCGGCATCCCCCTGGAGCGCATGGCGATCACCGTCGAACGCACCGGCAACACCTCGGCCGCGTCGATCCCGTTGGCATTGGCCGAGGCGGCCGACGCCGGCCGGGTGACCGAGGGTGACACGGTCCTGGTATCGGGCGTCGGCGCCGGCATGATCTGGGCCAGTGCGGTCCTCCGCTGGGGCACGATTCCCCGCGCCGCCGACCCGACGGCTGACGACGTCCCGTTGCCTCGCTCCTCCCTGTCCCCCATCCGCCCCCTGTTTCCCATCCTCGAGGAGCCGTCATGACCATGGCCGAGAACCCGTCGTGACCGTGACCGTGACCGAGGCGACATCGGCCGGCAGGGTCGTCCTGATCACCGGAGGAACGCGCGGCATCGGCCTGGCCTGCGCCCGCTGGTTCCTCGAGCAGGGCGACCGGGTGGCCGTCACCTCCCGCTCCGGACAGGCCGAGGCCGGCCCGGCCGACCGGTACCTCTCGATCGCCTGCGACGTCACCGACCCGGACCAGGTGGAGGCGGCCTTCACCGCCGTCGAGGAGGCCTGGGGTCCGGTGGAGGTCCTGGTGGCCAACGCCGGGATCACCCGCGACACCCTCATCCTCCGCATGAGCGAGGAGGCCTGGTCCGAGGTCATCGACACCAACCTGACCGGGGTCTTCCGGGTCACCAAGCGGGCCATCGCCAAGATGATCCGGCTCCGGCGGGGCCGGATCGTGCTCGTCTCGTCGGTGGGAGCCTTCATCGGGTCGGCCGGGCAGGCCAACTACGCGGCCTCCAAGGCGGGCCTGGTGGGTATCGCCCGCTCGCTCGCCCGCGAGGTGGCCAGCCGCTCGATCACCGTCAATGTCATCGCCCCGGGCCTGGTCGATACGGATATGCTCGCCGAACTCGGGGAAGAACAGACCACGGCGTTCGCGTCCCAGGTGCCCCTGGGTCGTATCGCCCGTCCCGAGGAGATCGCCACCGTGGTCGGGTTCCTGGCATCGGAGGGCGCCGGCTACGTGACCGGTGCCGTCCTCCCCGTCGACGGCGGTCTGGCCATGGGCCTGTGAGCCCGATGAGAAGATGTACCGACCTGCAGAGAGAAAAGGAGTCACCCGGTGAGCATGAGCAACGATGAGGCATTCGAGAAATTCAAGGTGAGCGCGGTGGAGGTGCTCCAGGTGCCCGCCGACAAGGTGACCAAGGACGCCCGGTTCGCCGAAGACCTCGATGCCGACAGCCTCGACCTGGTGGAGCTGGTCATGGCCCTCGAGGAGTCGTTCGACGTCACCGTCGAGGAGTCCGAGCTCGAGGGCATCGAGACGATCGGCCAGGCCTTCGACCTGATCGTCGCCAAGCTCTGATGTTGCTCGGCGTCGGGCCCGAGGGTCCCATCGCCGGTCGCCGGGTGGCCATCACCGGCATCGGCGTGCTGTCGTGCTGCGGGGTCGGGACCGAGGCCCTGTGGACCGGGCTCAACGGGCCGGCCCCCGTGGGCCCGCGCACCGTCCCCGGCTACGACGTCGAGCGTTGGTTCGACGCCAAGGCCGCCCGGCAGATCGACCGCTTCGCCCAGTTCAGCGTGGCGGCGGCCGAGATGGCCCTCGAGGACGCCGGGGAGCTCGGCGCCGACCCCGGTCGGTGCGGCGTCGTCATGGGGACCGGCGTCGGCGGTTTCGAGTCGCTGCAGAACCAGGTGCTCCTCTACGGCGAGAAGGGTGCCCGGCGGGTGTCGCCCCGACTGGTGCCGATGATGATGGCCAACGCCGGTGCCGCCAACATCTCGATCCGGGCCGGCTGGCACGGGCCCTCGGAGACGATCGCCACCGCCTGCGCCGCCGGGACCCACAGCATCGGCGCCGCCGCCCGACTGGTGGCGTCCGGCCGGCTGGACGTGGCGATCGGTGGGGGCGCCGAGGCGGCGATGACGGAGGTCGGTATCGCCGCCTTCTCCAACATGACCGCCCTGTCGACCTCGGGGAACTCGCGCCCGTTCGATGTCCGGCGCGACGGCTTCGTCATCACCGAGGGAGCCGGAGCCCTGATCCTCGAGGCGTGGGACCACGCCGTGGCGCGTGGAGCCCGCATCTACGGCGAGCTGACCGGATCGGCCAGCACCTCGGACGCCCACCACATCACCGCCCCCATCCCCGGCGGTTCGGGCGCCGCGGTGTGCATGACCCTGGCCATGGAGGACGCCGGGCTCGGACCGACCAACATCGGCCACATCAACGCCCACGGGACCTCCACACCCCTCAACGACCGGGCGGAAGCCGACGCCATCAACAAGGTGTTCGGCGCCTCCGCTCCGCCGGTCACCTCCACCAAGGGAATCACCGGCCACGGGCTCGGGGCAGCCGGGGCCATCGAGGCGGTGGCGGCGGTGCTGACCATCGAAAAGGCGCTCATCCCGCCGACGTCCGGCTACGAGCAGCCCGATCCGGAGATCCACCTCGACATCGTGGCCGGTGAGGCACGGCCGTGGACGCCGGGTCCCATCCTGTCGAACTCGTTCGGGTTCGGCGGCCACAACGGCTGCCTGGTCATCTCGCCGGCCTGACCGCAGGCCGGTCACCCCGGCCGCGTCGGGAACGTCAGGCGGCAGCCGGCAACCTGCCGTCGCAACCACCGGTGTGACCAGGGCGACGGTACCGCCCGTCGCTCCGAGGTCGGCGGTTGGTCCGAGGCCGGCAATCGGTCAGCGACCAATTGGAGCGACTCCTGAACGCGTCGGGACGCCGCCATTGGGCGGGTCACCATCGACCCCTCGTGTGCCGGATCGCGTCGGGGAGTGGGCTGCTCCAGCTAATCGGGCGGTGGTCGGTCCGGCAGGGACTCCTCCCCGAATGGCGGTGGAGGCTCGAATTCCCACGTGCCGTCGTCTGTCCGCCACAGGCGGTACGCCTCATTCGACTTCTGGGCGTGGTGGAACGTACAGAGTCTTGCCAGATTGGCGAGGCAGGTCGGTCCTCCGTCGCTGTACGGGATGACGTGGTCGATCTCGAGGAATCGCGTGGCGCCGCACCCCGGCACCACGCAGTAGCGATCGCGTTGGATCAGCGCGGTCATCAGCGTTGCGTTGATGGTCCTGGTGAAGTGGTAGATCCTCGAGATCTCCTCGCCGTGCCCGAAGATGACCTTGATGCCGGCGTCGGTCATGAGATCGCGGACCTTCGGGACCGGCAGTGGACCGACCCCGTCGATCTCCGAGCACTCGCTACCGACGGTGTACCCACGGAGCAGTGCCTCGTGATCGACGCGTACGTGGATGTCGACCCCGGCGTGCACCGGCTCGCGCTCGCCACAGACCAATCCGGCCAGCGCATCGGCACGATAGGCCTGGAGCGGCTCGCGGCAGTCCGCCGCCCGGGCCGCGTCGAAGAGCTCTCCGGCCACTGCCTCGATGGAGGCGACCACTTTGGCCCCGACATCGGGAGTGAACCGCCCCTGCAGGCACAGCGCCCCCTCCTCGTCGGTCCACTGCCGCAGTGACCGGGACTCGTGGATGCGCCGGTAGGCCGCCCTCGGGTCTGCCGTCGCCGACGCGGCCCGTACCCGGCGGCAGTCGTCGGACAGTTCCGTGATCGACTTGGTCGTCGCCGCCTCCACCAGGTCGCCTTCGCGGTCGGGGTCGAGGATCGCCGCGGCGGTGACCAGGCGGGCCTGCGCCTCCGAGAGCCGACCCTTGCGCATGGCGTCCTCCACCTCGGGGCACTTCTTCAACCGATTGGCGGTGGTGACCACGGCGCCGGCCGCTCCCACCGGGATCCCCTCGAGTCCCGCCACCAGAGAGGCCTCGTTCCGGTGGCCGGCGTCCCGGTGTGCCCCCGAGGCGCTGACCGAGGCAATCAGCGAGAGCTTCAGGGACGTCGCCATCTTGACGATCTCGACCGTCGAGCTCAACAGCGACACCGACGCCGGACCCTCGGGCTCGAGACGGTCGAGCTCCTGCCGGGCGGACCACAGGTCACTGCGGGCCGACTCGAGGAACGACGCGAAACGGCACGTGGACCGGTCCCCGGTCGACCCGCCCTCCTGTCCCTCCGCCTCCGCCAACAGGCCCGCCGAATCCATGCACCAAGTAGATCAGAGAGGTGTGACAGTGCATCGGAGGGGAGGGCCTCGGTGCCGTATACCCGATCTGAACGTCAGACCAGGCGACGCTCCGATGCCCATCGGCTGAGCTGGTGCCGGTTGGACAGCTGCAGCTTGCGGAGGACGGCCGAGACGTGGCTCTCGACCGTCTTGGTGGAGATGCCGAGCTGCCCGGCGACCTCCTTGTACGAGTAGCCACGGGCGATCAGGCGCAGGACCTGCCGCTCCCGGGGCGTGAGCAGGTCGAGCTCCGGATCGAGGGAACCGACCGCTTCCGGCTCGACGCCGTCCCGCCCGGTGAAGGCATCCAGCACGAATCCGGCCAGTCGCGGCGAGAAGACCACGTCGCCTCCTGCCACCCGGCGGACGGCGTCCACCAGCTCGGGTCCGGAGATGGTCTTCGTCACGTACCCCCTGGCTCCGGCCCTGACGGTGGCGATGACGTCCTCGGCGGCATCAGAGACGGAGAGGGCCAGGAAGCGGACCTCGGGCCGGAGAGGCCTCACCCCCTCGATGACGGCCTGGCCACCACCGCCCGGAAGGTGGACGTCGAGCAGGACCACGTCGGGCCGACGCTCGACGATCAGCTCGACGGCGGCGTCGACCTCGTCCGCCTCGCCCACGACCTGCACGGCAGCACCCAGCTCGGCCCTGATCCCCGACCGCACCAACGCATGGTCGTCGACCAGGAAGATCCGGGGCCGGTCGACGGCCGCCGGCGGTGTCACAGCCATGGACACCGCGGACAGGTCGCCGGACATCCCTTCCATCGCGTCACCCGTCACGTTGCCACTCCCCTCCGTGACATGACCAGCTCGACCTCAGTGCCCTCGCCGGGAGCGCTCCGGACCTCGGCGCAACCGTCGTTCCGGGCCATTCGCTCGCGGATGGACTGGGCGATGCCCTTGCGGTCGGCCGGCACCTGGCCGGGGTCGAATCCCCGCCCGCGGTCGCGCACGAACATCGAGACCGTCGCCGGCTCGACCTCGACGTACAGCGACACACTCCCCGCGCCGGACCATTTGGCGGCATTGACCGTGGCTTCCCGTCCAGCGGCCATGAGGGCACGGAGCCGGTCGTCGAGCGGGCAGTCCCCGACCACCACCGTCTCCACCACCACGCCGTGGGCGTACTCCACCTCGCGCTCGACGCTCGCCACCGCCTGGGCCACGGTGGTGGGATCGCCGTCCAACATCCCCGGGGTGATGCCGTCGAACAGCCATGAGCGGAGCTCGCGCTCCTGTCCCCGGGCCAGACGGATCACCTCCGAGGGGTCGCCGGCCGCCTTCTGGATGAGGGCCAGCGTCTGGAGGACCGAGTCGTGGACGTGGGCGGCCATGTCCGCCCGTTCCTCGGCCCGTACCCGTTCGCGGCGCTCGTCGGTCAGCTCGCGCAGCATCCGGAGCCACCAGGGCCCGAAGAGCAGCAGAAATCCGGCGATCACCGCCAGCGCCCCCCCGAACGCCTTGCCGGCGGTCGACGATCGATGGGCGACGCTGGCCAGGCCACCCAGTCCGCCGATCACCAGGGCTGCACCGGCGAGGCTCCGGAGCACCACCATCCTGCGGCTGGAACGTGCGTCGTCGCCGATGATCGGCAGAGCGACCAGGATTCCTCGCAGGTGGGTCCGCTCGTCGTCGCTCGAGCCGCGCCACACGACCAGCAGTCCCGCCGCTCCGAGCAGCACCGGCCAGGCGAACGTCCCCATGAACTGGGATCCCAGTGCCTCGAAACCCAGAGCGATCCCCAGGGTGACCGTCGCCACCGCCAGAACGATGCGGAGCTCGCGTGGGTCGTGGAGCTCGCGAGCGGCGATGGATTCGTGCTCGCCCTGTCGCGGCAGGATGATCCAGGCCGCCACGTAGGCCACTGCGCCGCTCCCTGCCGCGAGGACCAGGACGACGAAGACGATCCGGACGAAGGTCGGGTCCATCCGGAGGCGCTGTGCGACGCCTCCACACACTCCGGCCAGCATGCTGTCGTCTCGGCTCCGGCGGAGTGGCATCCGACAACGCCGGACCCCACGGTCGGTCGCAGGTACGGGGGCATCCGTTCGCCGGACGGTAGTCGACGGGGGCGGCTGGGGTTCGATCGTCCCATGATCCCACGACACGGGGGCTCCGAGTATGGGTGAAAACCCCGAGAGGCACCCTGACCTCCGAAGCCCAGGTCGGGGATCATCCCAATGGTCGGATCCGACCAGACGGCGCACCATCGGCCCATGGACATCGCCACCGACCATTCCGACGGATCCGACCTTCCGGAAGGCGACTACCCGAGCCTTCCCGGAGATCGTCTCACCACCACGACACCGATGTCGTCCACGCCCGACGATCCGGGTCGGTCGCCCACCCTCGGGAGCAAACCCGACGGCCCCGACGGCCAGGGTGGCCCCGACGGACCCGACGGCCCCGACGGACCCGACGGCCCCGGCAGACCCGACGGCCCCGGCAGACCCGACGGCCCGGGTGGCCCCGACGGCCCGGGTGGCCCCCGCATTCCTGGCGGCGGCGATGATGCCGGGGGTCGTCCCGATACCGGGGGAAGCCCCTCACGGCGGCTCCACCGAAGCACCTCCGACCGGATGGTGGCCGGCGTGTGCGGCGGCATCGCCGAGCACTACGACCTGGATCCCAACGTGGTCCGCATCGCCGTCGTGCTGCTGACCGTCTTCGTCGGCGTGGGTGCCGTGCTCTACCTGGCCGGCTGGGTCCTCCTTCCCGAGGACGGCAACGACACCTCTCCGGCGGCAGCCGCCGGACTTCGTGCAGGTGCCCACCGGACACCGACCGATGGGTGCGACCCCGACGGTGACCGGCGCCGATCGACCTTGACGGTCGCCCTGGTGGTGGTCGGTGCGATCATCGTGCTCCTGGCCGCCGGCGGACCATGGTGGATCGGCCACGACTGGCATCCTGGGCTGGGGGTCGGATGGATCGTGGTGGGGGTACTCGCCTACCTCATACTGCGGCCGCACCGGGCCAGGATCCCGTTCGGACGGATCATCGGCACACTGGTGGCGGTGGCCCTCGGCATCGCGGTACTGGCGCTCTCCGCCACCTTGGTCGCCGAGGCTCTGACGGGCGTACCCCTCCGGGGCGGCATCGGCAGCCACGACTTTCGGCCGACCACGCCGGCCCAGGTGCGCTCGACCTACCGCGTGGCGGTGGGCGCCATGACCGTCGACCTCCGCCAGGTCGATCTCCCGGACCGCCCCACCACCGTGACGGCCAGTGTGGGCGTCGGTCGCCTGTTGGTGGAGGTGCCACCGGGTGTGAGCGTGAGCCTGAGCGCCCGAAGCGGCTTGGGGAACGTGGCCTACGGACCCGGGGGGCAGTCGGCCTTCGTGAACCCCGGCGGTACCCCCTCGGCATTCGTCGCTAGGGCGGCGCATCAGCAGCTCATCCTCGACGCCGACGTGGGCATCGGTCAGGTCCAGCTGGTGCGCGCGGCGCCGGGCGCATCCGTCGACATCGGCGATAGCGGATCACCCAATCCACCCAATGCACCCAACCAGCCCGCCTCCCCGACCGCCCCGACCTCCCCCACCTCCCCGACCGGCCCGTCCTCCTAGCGGACCACCCCCAGGGCCAGCGGCAGCACCCGACCGGCGCCGGCCATCCGGAGGCGCCGGGCCACCACGGTCATCGTCCAGCCGGAGTCGACCAGGTCATCGACCAGCAGCACCCCATCGCCGGCGAGCCCCTCGAGCCCCACCGCCAGGTCGGCCGGGAGTGCGAAGGCGTCCCACAGCGACGCCAGTCGGTGGGCGCTGTTGGATCCGCCGGACGACGACGGACCGGAATGGGTCACCTCGCCCAGATAGGGCAGGTGCCCGATCGACGCGATGCCCCGGGCCAGACCGCCGACGAGGAGCGGTCGCCGGTGCGAGCCCACCGACACGACGGCCGCCGGACGGTCCGACCACTCGTCCTTCCACGTCGCCAGCACGGTCACCGCGGCATCCAGGAGCTCCTTCCCGGGTTCGGCATCGGGGACCCCGTCGGCCAGAACGGTCCGGACGCGGGTGCCGAGCCCGATGCCGGTCAGCCTGGCCACCGCCCGTCCGGCCTCGGCCCCGACCGAGGGGTCGATGCGCCCACGCACGTCGATACCCAGCGCGTCCATGCCGGTCGGCCAGAGCTTCTTCGGCTCCACCACCACCCCGGGGCGGTCGAGGCTCCCCCGAGCCCGCTCGACCACCGCGTCGTCGACCCCGGTGCCAAGGTGCGCCCCGGTGCAGTTGTCGCACCGACCGCACGGCCGGGCATCGGGGTCGTCGAGCTGTTGGCGCAGGAACGCCATCCGGCACGTGCCCGTCCGGATGTACTCGCGCATCGCCTGCTGCTCGGACCGTCGCACCTCGGCCACCCGCTCGTAGCGTTCGGCGTCGTAGCCCCAGGGGACGCCGGTCGAGCGCCAGCCGCCCTTCACCCTCCGGACGGCACCGTCGACGTCAAGCACCTTCAGCATGGTCTCGAGCCGGGCGCGACCCAGGTCGACCGCGGCCTCCAGCGTGGGCGTCCCGACCGGTCCATCGGCCTGTTCGAGCACGTCCAGCACGCGCCGGACGGCCTCCTCGCCCGGAAAGCCCACACCGGCGAAGTAGCGCCAGATGGCCTCGTCGTCGGAGCCGGGCACCAGCACCACGTCGGCCCGGTCGGTCGCCCGACCCGCCCGTCCCACCTGCTGGTAGTAGGCGACCACCGACTGGGGCGCACCGAGGTGGATCACGAACCGGAGGTCGGGCTTGTCGAAGCCCATCCCGAGGGCGGACGTCGCCACCAATGCCTTGACCCGGTTCTCGACCAGCGCCTGTTCGGCTGCCTGCCGCTCACCGACCTCGGTCTGGCCCGAGTAGGCCAGCACGTCGTGCCCGGCCGCCCGGAGGAATTCGGCCACGTCGTGGGCGGCGGCCACGGTCAGCGTGTAGATGATCCCCGATCCCGACCAGTCGTCGAGGTGCTCGGACAGCCATGCCAGGCGTCGGGCATGATCGGGAAGCTCGAGCACCGCGAGGTGGAGCGAGGTCCGGTCGAGCGATCCCCGCTGGACCAGCACCTCGCCGGCATCCCGGCCGAGCCCGAGCACGTCGGCGATGTCCTCGACGACCCGGGCGTTGGCGGTGGCGGTGGTGGCCAGGACCGGCGTGCCCGGTGGGAGCTCCGGCAGGAAGGTGCGGAGGCGCCGGTAGTCGGGTCGGAAGTCGTGGCCCCAGTCGGAGATGCAGTGGGCCTCGTCCACCACCAGGAGCCCGCAGCTGGCAGCCAGTGCCGGCATCACCGTGTCACGAAATTCGGGATTGTTGAGGCGCTCGGGCGACAGCAGCAGCACGTCGACCTCCCCGGCGTCGACGCGCCGGTAGACGTCCGCCCACTCGTCGACGTTCGACGAGTTGACGGTGACCGCCCGGATGCCGGCCGCCTCGGCGGCGGCGATCTGGTTGCGCATCAGGGCCAACAGCGGCGAGACGATCACCGTGGCACCCGACCCGTGGGCGCGGAGGAGCGAGGTGGCCACGAAGTACACCGCTGACTTCCCCCAGCCGGTGCGCTGGACGACCAGAGCCCGCCGACGGCCGACCACCAGGGCATCGATGGCCTCCCACTGGTCGGTCCGCAGCACGGCGGTGGGTCCGGCGAGCTGCCGAAGGCACGCCTCCGCCTCGTCCCGGAGGTCTCGGACCGGCGAGCTGGTCTGGTCGGTGGACATCCCACGACCGTAACGCCGGGGTCGCGACAGGCCGACCGGATCCCACCCCGCCTGCCGTACCGACCCCGCCGCCGAGGCATTACCGTCGACAGTCCATGACGACGCCCTCCCCGGACCTGGCCATCGGCGCCTTCACCGCCCGGGGACCCTGGGTGGTCGACCCCGGCGCCATGCCCTGGCGCCGACCCGACGGTGTCGACATCGACACCCTCCGGTCCCGGGCGGCGGAGCGGGCGGTCGACCTGATCCGGCCCCGGCGACTGCCTCCCGGGCTGCGCGTGGTGACGGTCGGCGCCCACCTCGGTCTGGCCCTGCTGGGCTGGGCCATCACCGGGCGCGGCACGGTCAGCTCCCGGGCCGATCTGTCGCGCCGGCTCCGGCCCGCCTTCGAGCGGCTCGGACCCACCTACATCAAGCTGGGCCAGATCATCTCCTCCGGCCAGGGGGTCTTCCCTGACGAACTGGTCGACGAATTCCAGCTGCTCCGCGACCGGGTGCCCCCCGAACCGTTCGCCGCCGTCCGTCGGACCGTCGAGGAGGACCTCGGGCGTCCCCTCGCCGAGGTCTTCCAGTCCTTCGACCGGTCCCCCATCGCCTCGGCCTCCATCGCCCAGGTCCATGCCGCCACCCTCCGGACCGGCGAGCGGGTGGTGGTGAAGGTCCAGCGTCGAACCGTGGCGTCACAGGTGGCCATGGACCTGGCCGCCATGACCTGGATCGCCCCCTGGCTGATCGGCCGGATCCCCATCGCCGCCCTGGCCAACCCGCCCGCCCTGGTGGAGCTGTTCGCCGAAACCATCGTCGAGGAGCTCGACTTCCGACTCGAGGCGCAGAACATGCTCGACATCGCCTCGGTGCTGGCAGAGACCAGACAGACCTCCATCGTGGTCCCCCGGCCCCATCCCGAGCTGGTCACCCGGCGGGTGCTGGTGATGCAGCAGCTCCACGGCTTCGCCTGGGGCGATGCCGCCGGCATGCGGGCGGCGGGGATCGACACCGCCGCCGTGCTCCGTGCCAGCCTGATCGCCTTTCTGGAGGGCGCCCTCCTCTACGGCGTGTTCCACGGCGACCTCCACGGCGGGAACCTGCTGGTCCAGCGCGACGGTACGGTGGCCCTGCTCGACTTCGGCATCACCGGCCGGCTCGACGAACGCAAACGGTTGGCCTTCCTCCGCCTGCAGGTGGCCGCCACCACCAACACCATCCGCCCGCAGATCGAGGCGCTCCGCGATCTGGGGGCGCTCCCCGGCGACACCGATATCGACGCCGTGATCGACGACCTCGGCCTCGAACGACCGCCGGTCGACCCGACGACGCTGACCGCCGACGAGATGGTGGCCGAACTGCGCGACGTGACCAAGTCGCTCCTCGGCTATGGCGCGCGGCTCCCCAAGGAGCTGATGCTCTTCGTCAAGGACATGCTGTTCCTCAACGGGGCCATGGCCACCATGGCCCCCGACGTGGACATCCTGGGAGAGCTGGTGGCCATCATCACCTACTTCACCGAACGGCACGGGGAGCAGATCGCCCGGGACGTGGGCATGGAGCTGACCCAGGCCCCCATCGACATGGAGGGATACCGGGCAGCCATGGGCTTCACCGACCCAGACGAGACGGTCACCTTCCGGGACCTCCAGGAGCGACGGGAGCTGATCCGCAAGCGGCTCGAGCAGCGGGCCCAGCACCGGGGCCGCCCCCTGCTGGTCCGGTCGATCATCCGGCTCCTCCGGCCCCCACGTCGAACTTCCGGGCCGCAGGGTCCGAGAGTATCGAGAGCGCCACAGGCGCCACAGGCGCCACAGGCGCCATCATCAACGACCGCCCGGACCGCCTGACCGGTCGGCCCCGCCCCTCAGCCGTCGAGCGCCCGCCGGAGGGACGAGACGAAGGTGGCGGCGCCGACGGGACCCTCACCCTCGAGGAGCCGCCGCACCAGCGCCGAACCGACCACCACCCCGTCGGCCACCTCGCAGACGGCGGCAGCTTGCTCCGGCGACGAGACGCCGATGCCGATGCACACCGGCACGTCGGTGGCCGCCCCGATCCGGGCGGCGACCTCCCGTGCCGAACCGGCCAGGGAGGTCTGCTCGCCGGTGACGCCCATCCGGCCCACGCCGTAGACGAAGCCCCGGGACCGACGGCAGATGGCCTCGATGCGGGCCGGTGGCGTCGAGGGTGCCACCAGGAGCACCGTGGCCACGCCGGCGGCGTCGGCGGCGTCGGCCCAAGGGCCGAGCTCCTCCAGCGGTAGATCCGGGATGATCGCCCCCGACACCCCCGCCTCGGCCAGCAGCCCGGCCATCCGCTCGTGTCCGGCCCGATAGATGAGGTTGTAGTAGGTCATCGCCACCAGGGGCACCCCGACGTCGAGGTGGGCGAGGTCGGCGAGGACGCGCTCGGGGGTGGTGCCGCGGGCCAGCGCCCGGAGCGACGCCTCCTGGATCACCGGCCCGTCGATCATCGGGTCGGAGAACGGGATGCCCACCTCGATGGCGTCGGCCCCGGCACCGGCCAGTCCCTCGAGGGTCACCAGCCACTCGTCGTCCATGCCGCCGGTCACGTAGGGCACCAGCAGCTTGCGGCCGTCGTCGCGCCGGGCTCGCAGGGTGGTCTCCAGGACGGGGACCGTCGCCGGAGTCACGCCCGGCCGCCGTCGGTCCCGGCGGCCGGCGATTCGGCACGGGCGGCCAGGATGTCGCGCACCTGGGCGACATCCTTGTCCCCCCGGCCCGACAGGGTGACCAGGACGGTGGACCCGGAGGGTAGCCGGTCGGTGCCCGCCGCCCGGAGCACCCAGGCCAGGGCGTGGGCCGACTCGAGGGCCGGGATGATCCCCTCCGACCGCGCCAGGCGCTGGAACGCCTCGACCACCTCGTGGTCCCCGGCCGACTCGTAGCGGGCCCGCCCGATGGCGGCCAGGTGGGCGTGCTCCGGGCCGATCCCCGGGTAGTCGAGGCCGGCCGAGATCGACTCGGCCTCGAGGATCTGCCCCGACTCGTCCTGCATCAGGGCGGAACGCATCCCGTGGAGGATGCCCGGGATGCCCACGGTGAGCGCGGCGCCTCCGGCCGCCTCCACCCCGACCAGGGCCGAGGAGGTGGCGTCGGCGAAGCCGGCGAAGGTTCCGGCGGCGTTGGAGCCGCCGCCCGCACAGGCCACCACCACGTCAGGGTCGGCGCCGCCCGACAGCGCCCGGTACTGCTCCCGGGCCTCGTCGCCCACCACCCGCTGGAACTCCCGGACCATCCACGGGTAGGGGTGGGGACCCATCACCGAGCCCAGGCAGTAGTGCGTGTCCTCCACCGAGGCCACCCAGTCGCGGAGCGCATCGTTGACGGCGTCCTTCAGCGTCCGGCTGCCGCTGGAGACCGGACGCACCTCGGCACCGAGGAGCTCCATCCGGAAGACGTTGAGGGACTGCCGCTCGGTGTCGACCTCGCCCATGTAGACGATGCACTCCATGCCGAACAGGGCGGCGGCCGTGGCGGTAGCCACCCCATGCTGGCCGGCACCGGTCTCGGCGATCAGGCGGCGCTTGCCCATCCGCCGGGCCAGCAGTCCCTGGCCGATGACGTTGTTGATCTTGTGGGAGCCGGTGTGGGCGAGGTCCTCGCGCTTCAGGAAGACGCGGACCCCCAGCTCCTCCGAGAGGCGCCCGCACTCGGTCACCGGCGTGGGCCGCCCGCCGTAGTAGTGGAGGATGTGGTCGAGCTCGGTGTGGAAGGCCGGGTCGGCCCAGGCCTCGCGGAAGGCCGCCTCCAGCTCCATGCAGGCGGGAACCAGTGACTCGGGGACGAACCGGCCCCCGAAGCCGCCGAACCGACCGGTGGGGCCCGGGTCACCCATGATCGGGTCGCCCATGCCCGGGCCGCCCATGACCGGGTCGGCGGCGGCGTCGGTGCTCACTCGTTCTGCCAGTCGAACAGGCCCGGCGCATCGTCGCGTGCCCGGCGGCGGACGGTGGCATGGGGCAGTGCGTCACCCACCGCTCCCGTCGAGGCGGCCAGGTCGTCCTCGGCGCGCCGGACGGCGGCCACGAAGTCGCGCAGCTTGATCGGGTCCTTCACCCCCGGTGCCGACTCGACGCCGGTGGCGACGTCGACCCCCCAGGGGTGGAGGTGGGCGATGGCCTGCCCCACGTTTTCCGGGCGGAGACCGCCCGAGACGATCAGACGCCCCGGGTCGTCGACCCCTTCAGCCAGGCGCCAGTCGAACAGCTCGCCGGAGCCCGGGTTGGCCCCGTCGACCAGCAGGAACTGGGCGCCGTACTCCTCGAACCGGTCGATGTTCCGGTGACCGGCCGGAAAGGCCTTGATGGTGCAGCCCACCCGTTGGCGGATCCACTGGGTGTCCTCCACCGACTCCATACCGTGCAGCTGCACGGCATGGAGCCGGGCGTGGTTGGCGATCTCCACCACCCGCTGGGGCGACTCGTCCCGGAACACCCCGACGGTGACCGTCTCCCGGGGCAGCCGACCCACGATGTCCTTGACGTCGTCGGGCCGCATCTGGCGGGGGGACGGGGCGAAGATGAAGCCCACCGCGGCGGCACCCATCCCCACCGCCAGGAGGGCGTCGGCCTCGCTGGTGATGCCGCAGATCTTGACGAAGACCCCGTCGACCCCGTCGGTCCCGTCACCGAACCCGCTGTCGATCACCGGATCGTCCCCAGCAGACCGGCGACCGCCGCCCGACGGTCGGCCGACCGCACCAGCGTCTCCCCCACCAGGACGGCGTCGTAACCGGCGTCCGACAGCCGGGCAGCGTCCTCCGGCCCCCGGATCCCCGACTCCGCCACCGAGGTGACGCCCTCCGGAAACAGCCGTGCCATCCGGAGGGCGCGCTCGTGGTCGACCTCGAACGTGTGCAGGTCGCGCTGGTTGACGCCGATGAGCGTGGCGTCGGCGTCGATGGCCCGGGCCAGTTCGTCCTCGTCGTGGACCTCCACCAGCGCGTCGAGCTGCAACCGGGCGGCCAGGGCGACGAGATCGGCAAGCTCCTCGGGGGTGAGGGCGGCCACGATGAGCAGCACCGCGTCGGCCAGCATCAGGCGGGCGTCGACGACGTCGTTGGCGGCGACGGTGAAGTCCTTGCGGAGGACCGGCAGGTCACAGGCGCCACGGGCAGCGGCCAGGTCCTCGGGGGAGCCACCGAAGAACGCCCGGTCGGTGAGCACCGACAGGGCGGCGGCTCCCCCCCGCTCGTAGTCGGCCGCCACCGCCGCCGGGTCGAGGTCGAGATCGAGATCACCCTTGGAGGGTGACCGCCGCTTGATCTCGGAGATCACCGCCAGGCCGTCCTCCTCGGCGCCGTACCCCAGGCCCTCGGCGAATCGCCGGGTGGGCGGGAGGTCCAGGGCCCGCTCCACCAGCGCTTCGGTAGTCCGACGGTCGTGGGCGGCCGAGGCGCGGTGGGCCGCGACGATGGTGTCGAGATAGGCGGGCATGACCAGAGAAGCCTACCGGGGCGGCGTGGGGACGCCGGCGATCTCAGGGGCACGGCCCTCACACTTTCCTAACCATGGCGGCAGGGTCGGGGGCACCGGTGGCAGGCTGTCGGCATGGCAGGCACCGGCGAGACCCTGGTGGTGATCGAGGACGACCACCACATCTCCGATCTGGTGGCCATGTACCTCCGGCGCGACGGCTTCCGGGTGCTGCAGGCCGACGACGGGGAGACGGGCCTGGACATCGTCGGGCGCGAGCATCCGAAGCTGGTCATCGTCGACATCGGCCTTCCCGGCGCCCTCGACGGCTACGACGTGTGCCGGCGCCTGCGAGCCGCACCGGGGGACCGGCCGGACGGACGGGGTCGGTCGAACGGCGCCGGCGCCGACGGGTCGGTCGGCGGCGACATCCCGGTCCTGATCCTCAGCGCCCGGGACGAGGAGGTCGACCGGGTACTCGGCCTCGAGCTCGGGGCCGACGACTATGTGACGAAGCCCTTCTCGCCCAGGGAGCTGGTGGCACGGGTGCACGCCATCCTCCGGCGGTCGGCGGCCCCGGTGGCCACGTCCGGGCCGAGGGTGGTGGAGATCGGTGACGTCCGGGTGGACCTCGACCGGCGCGAGGTCAGCACCGGCGGGGAGCCGGTGGCCTTCACCGCCCGGGAGTTCGACCTGCTGGCCTACCTGGTGGACCACCCGGGCCTGGCCCTGTCCCGGCGGCAGCTCCTCGACGGGGTGTGGGGCGACGAGTGGTACGGCGACGAGCGCACCGTCGACGTCCACGTCCGCCAGCTCCGGAAGAAGCTCGGTCCCGACCTGCCGCTCGCCACCGTCTGGGGCGTCGGCTACCGGATGGGATGACCCGGCGGCTGACGGTCGCCATCCTGTTGCTGGTGGCGGCCACCCTGATCGTCGTCGGCCTCGGCAGCTATCTCTTCGTCCGCCGGGCCTCGGTCTCCACCGCCCAGCAGGAGCTGGTGGGCCAGGGACGAGCCATCTCCACCACCATCTCCAACGGCACCTTCCCGACCACGGTGAGCTTCAACCGTGAGCTCCGGATCATCCGGCGCGCCGGGAACTTCGAGAGCCTGGTCATGGTCCGGCTCCACGACGACGGGACCATCACCGGAAAGCTGCCGGCCGGTATCACCGCCGGCATGCTCAACGTCCCGGCGCTGCTGACCGGCCACCAGACCGCCGGCCACACCCCCCATCTGCTCGTCTACACCGCCGTCCCCACGCCGATCACCGGCGTCACCGCCTCCACCCCGCTCCTGGTCATCACCCGCCACGGACCGAACCCGGCCACCGGCCTCCGCTACTACCTCCTGGTCGGGGCCGTGGCCCTGCTGGCGGCCGCGGTGCTGGCCCTGGTGCTGGCGCGGCGGTTCACCGATCCGCTGCGGGCCGCCTCCGAGACCACCCGGCGGATCGCCGGGGGCGACCTCGACGCCACCATGCCGCCCACGCCCCACTACCCGGAGTTCACCGAGCTGGCCACCTCCATCAACTCCATGGGGGCCACCCTCGGACGGGCGCGCGACCAAGAACGGCAGTTCCTGCTTTCGGTCTCCCACGATCTCCGGACCCCGCTGACGTCGATCCGCGGGTACGCCGACGCCATCGTCGACGGGACCGCCGACGACCCGGTGGCCGCCGCCTCGGTGATCGCCGGGGAGTCGCAGCGACTCGAGCGCCTGGTCCAGGACCTGCTGGACCTGGCTCGGCTGGACGCCGACCGCTTCTCCCTGCAGCTGGCCCCGGTCGACTGCCTGACGGTGGCCCGCCGGGTGGCCGAGGCCTTCCGTCCTCGGGCGGCCCAGCTGGGGCTGGAGCTGGTCACGACCCCGATGCCCGATGGGGCGCTGTGGGTCCGGGCCGACCCCGACCGGCTGGGCCAGGTCCTGGCCAACCTGGTCGAGAACGCCTTCACCTTCGCCGAGCACCGGGTAGTGGTCGGCGCCGGCTCCGTCGGGACCACGCCGACCGCCTGGGTGGTGGACGACGGTCCGGGGATCGCCGCCGACGAGGTCGGCCGGGTCTTCGACCGGCACTACACCTCCGACCGGGCCCGCGGGCGACGGATCGGTACGGGTCTCGGCCTGGCCATCGTCTCGGAGCTGTCGGCGGCCATGGGTGCGTCGGTCACCGTCGAGTCACCCGTCGACGGCGAGCGGGGCACCCGGATGGTCGTCTGGATGCTCGCCGACGGGGGGCCGGATCCTGCCGGTGGGGTGACGGCCGGAGCGGACGTGCCGGCCCCCCTCCTCGGCCCTCCGGCCGACACCACCCCGGCAGGTACCTCGCCGGCCGGGTGAACCGTTCTCGTGGGACGGGGTCGTCGGGCCGCGGTCCGGTCCCCCTCCAGATCCACAGCGAACTCCCAGGTCCTTCCCGGGTGCACCGCAGGATCGAGGGTCATCATGGACGCATGGACACCCAACGCACCGCTCCGACCGCTGTGACCGGCACCGGTCGTGTCCCCGGCGACCCGTCCGTCGCGGATCCCCGGGTGGACCCGGCCCGCTCCCACGCCCCGGCACGGCTCCCCCGCCGACGGCGCCGTCGGCTCCCGACCCCCGTCCGCCGACTCCCCGCCGAGCTGGCCGCCTGACCCGGGTCACCGCCCGACCCGGTTCACCGCCGGACCCGCCGCGGGCTGTCGCTCAGTCCGACAACGGCAGCGGTCGGGCCTCGGCTCGCACCTGCCGGTCCACCCCGTCGTCGTCGGTCCAGCGAACCGCCACCGGTTCGGGGGGCTGCACCCGCCGGTGCAGCGTGGCCAGGGCCACGGTGGTCCGGAGACCCGGCGACCAGGCCAGCGACGACAGCGTCCCGACCTGGTGCTCCCCCTCGGTGGTCCAGACCGCCGCTCCGACCGGAGGGGCAGGCTCCGCACCGCCCCCGTCGCCACCGACCACCACACCGCAGAGCGAGCGGGCCACCTTGGAGCCGCGGGCGTCGAGGCGGGCCACCAGCTCCTGGCCGGTGAAGCAGCCCTTGGTGAAGGACACCGTCCGCTCCACCAGCCCGACCTCGGCGGCGATGGTGCCCTCGACGATCTCCCGCCCGTTGACCGGCACGCCGGCCTCGATGCGGGCCGCCTCCCATGCCTCGGCGTCGGCCCGCACCACCGACGGGTCCACCCAGGAGGCCGGTCCGCCGGACGGGACCGGGCCCAGGAGGTCGACGCCGGTGAACCCCGGCCAGTCCACCGCCAGCGCCAGGGCCGGCCCGACGGCCACGCGCTCGCCCCCGTCACCGGTGGTCCCCTCGGATCCCCCGGCGGCCACCGCCTCGACCGCCCGCGGCCCGCGGACCGCCACGCACACCCACGGGAGCGGCTCGAGCTCGGCCTTCACCCGGAGCCTGAACCGGCGGAGCCGGGCGTCGACCACCCCGCCCCAACCGGCGTCGGTGTCGATCACGAAGGACTCGTCTCCGGTGCGGGTGATCCGGACGTAGGCCTCGACCTTCCCCTGGGGACTGAGCAGCAGCGAGTCAGCCGATCCGCCGGTGGCCAGGCCCTCGACGTCCTGGCTCACCTGGCCCTGGAGGTAGGAGGCGGCGTCCGGTCCGGACACCCGGAGGACGTCGCGCCCGACCACCCGGACCGCCGCCGCGGTCCGCAGCGCCCGGTAGGCGTCGTCCGCCACCCGACCCTCACCCATCGGATCGCCGACCCACCGCCCGCCGGGCCACCGCCGCCCGGGTCATGGCCACCGCCGAGAGCATGGCGGCGGCCTTGTGGGCGCACTCGGCGTTCTCCGAGGACGGATCGCTGTCGGCCACGATGCCGGCCCCGGCCTGGACCGAGGCCCGACCGTCGGGGCCCACCGTCATGGTCCGGATGGCGATGGCGGTGTCGAGGTTTCCCGAGAAGTCGAGGTAGCCCACCACCCCGCCGTAGACGCCGCGCTTGGTGGGCTCCAGGTCGTCGATGATCTCCATGGCACGGACCTTGGGCGCCCCCGACAGGGTCCCGGCCGGCAGGGTGGCACGGAGAACGTCGACGGGCCCACGACCCGGCGACAACCGGCCCGACACCTGGGACGTCAGGTGCATGATGTGGCTGTACCGCTCGACGACCATCGTCTCCTCGACCACCTCGGTCCCGAACGACACCACCCGGCCGACGTCATTGCGGGCCAGGTCGATCAGCATCACGTGCTCGGCGATCTCCTTGGGGTCCTCCACCAGCTCCCCCTCCAGCCGCAGGTCCTCCTCGGGGGTCCGCCCCCGGGGCCGCGAACCGGCGATCGGCCGCGAGGTCACCACGCCGTCGCGCAGACGGACCATCGGCTCGGGCGAGGCCCCCACCACGGTCACCTCCGGGTACCGGAGGAAGTACAGGTACGGGCTGGGGTTGACCAGGCGCAGGGTCCGGTAGACGTCGAAGGGATCCACCCCGAGCGACGGAAGGTCGAATCGCTGGGAGAGCACCACCTGAAAGACGTCGCCGGCGGTGACGTGCTCCTTGGCCACCGCCACCGCCTGCCGGTAGAGGTCGTCGGACATGGTCCGCACCACGTCGTCGGGCGGGCCGGTGCGTTCGGCGAGCGGGCGGGCGGGCTCGACCAGTGGTCGGAAGCAGTCCTCGGCCAGCCGGTCGAGGCGGTCCTGGGCCTCGTCGTAGGCGACGTCGAGCTCGGTGGGCCCCCAGGCCGGGTCGACCACCACGTTGTCGATGAGCACCACCCGCTGCCGCCAGTGGTCGAACGCCGCCAGCTGGCCGATCACCGCCAGGATGGCGTCCGGGTGGCCGAGGTCGTCGGGCGGTGTCGCCGGCAGGTGCTCGACCTCCCGGACCACGTCGTACCCGAGGTAGCCGACCAGCCCGGCGTGGAGCGGGGGCAGGTCGGGCAGGTCCGGGGAGTCGAAGGCGTCGAGGACGGCTTCGAGGGCGGCCAGGATCCCCCCCTCCCCCGAGACGGCCCCGCCGGTGACCCGGTCGAGGTCGACCGGGCCCTCGCAGGTCACCGCGGCTCCCCGGGCGGTCACCGTGGCGAGCGGGTTGCGGCCGACGAACGAGTAGCGGCCCCAGCGCTCGCCACCCTCCACCGACTCCAGCAGGAATCCGACCGTGTCGCCGGTGCCCACCACCTGGAGGAACGCCCCCACCGGGGTCAGGGTGTCGGCCACCAGCTCCCGCCAGACCGGCACGATCCGGTGCTTGGCGGCCAGCTCGTGGAAGCCGTTTCGGCCCGGTCCGCCGGCGTCCGGTGTGGCCGCCCCGTCGACGGGGGCGGTCACGCGTCCCCGTCGGGGTCGCCGAAGGACCGGTAGAAGCACGAGCGGTTGCCGGTGTGGCAGGCGCCCTTCCCCTCCTGGTCGACCACGACGAGGAGGGTGTCGCCGTCGCAGTCGTAGGCCACCGACCGGACGTACTGACGGTCGCCCGACGTCTCGCCCTTGCACCAGTACTCCTGCCGGCTCCGGCTCCAGAACCAGGTCCGGCCGGTCTCCAGGGTCTTGCGGAGGGAGGCGTCGTTCATCCACGCCAGCATCAGCACGGCGTGGTCCGAGGCGTCCTGGACGATCGCCGGCACCAGGCCGTCGGCGTTGTAGCTCACCTCGGCCAGCTCGGCATCGGTGACGGCCACCGGGGTGGCCGTGTAGGTGGTGGGTGACTCGGTGGTGCTCACGAATGGTCTCCTGTGGTCGCTGCGGTCGTGCGCCGCCCGGATGTTCGTCCGGTCCGGGCCGGCGCCCCGGTCCCGGGGTGGTCCGGTCCGGCACCGGGGCGTTCCGCCCGCCGGATCAGAGGTACAGCCCGGTGCCGGTGTCGATCCTGGTGGCCGCCACCGCGTGGATGTCGCGTTCGCGCAGGATCACGTACTCCTCGCCCTGGAGCTCCACCTCGAAGCGGTCCTCGGGGTTGAACAGGACGTTGTCCCCCACCTTGACCGTCCGCACATGGGGCCCGACCGCCACCGCCTCGGCCCACGCCAGCCGCCGTGACATCTGGGCGGTCGCCGGTATCAGGATCCCGGCCCGGGAACGCCGCTCGCCCTCGGCCTGGCCGACCTGGACCAGCACCCGGTCGGCCAGCACCGTGACCGGCTGCCGCTCGCCGCCGTCCACGCTCTCGCGGCTGATGGCGGAAGACGCCCTGGTCGTGGTGGCCACCCCCCCAGGGTACCAACGCCCGGGTGGGGATCCTCCCGGTGCGGCTCAGGCCGGGCGGACCTGCACGCCGGCGGCGGCCAGGTGGGCCTTGGCCTCGGCCACCGTGAACTCCCCCAGATGGAAGATGGAGGCGGCGAGCACGGCGTCGGCCGCACCCACCTGGGCACCCTCGACCAGATGGTCCAGCTCCCCGACGCCGCCCGAGGCGATCAGCGGCACCCTGCAGCGCTCGGAGACCTCGCGGGTGAGCTCGAGGTCGAAGCCGTCCCGGGTGCCGTCCCGGTCCATCGAGGTCAGCAGGATCTCCCCGGCGCCGTGGGCGGCGCACCGCTCCGCCCAGGCCACCGCGTCGAGACCGGTCGGCGTGCGCCCGCCGTGGGTGAAGACCTCCCAGGACACGCCACCCCGGTCCGGCGGCCCGCCCAACCCGCCCCCTTGCGGTCGTCGACGGGCGTCGATCGCCACCACCACGCACTGGGCGCCGAACTCGTCGGCGATGTCGCGCACCAGTCCGGGGCGGTCGACGGCCGCGGTGTTCAGTGCCACCTTGTCGGCGCCGGCCCGCAGCAGCAGGCGGGCGTCCTCCACCGAGCGGACCCCGCCCCCCACCGTGAAGGGGATGAATACCTGCTCGGCAGTGCGGGCCACCACGTCGACCATGGTCCGGCGGTGGTCCGACGAGGCGGTGATGTCGAGGAAGACCAGCTCGTCGGCGCCCTGATCGTCGTAGCGGGCGGCGAGCTCCACCGGGTCGCCGGCGTCGAAGAGGTCGGTGAAGCGGACCCCCTTGACCACCCGCCCGTCGTCCACGTCGAGGCACGGGATGACCCTCACCGTGCGCACGCCGCCACCCCCTCCTCCACGGTCAGGTGGCCCTCCACCAGGGCGCGCCCGGTGATGGCCCCCTCCAGGCCCCGGACGCTTCCTCCCACCTCCACCGAGAGCCCGGCCAGCGCCTCGATGTCGGCCACCGAGGCCACCCCGCCCGAGGCGATCACCGGGACGTCGGTCGCCCGGAGCACCGTGGCCAGGCCGTCCAGATCGGGACCGGTCAGCATGCCGTCGCGCTCGATGGCGGTGACGATGACGGCCGCCAGGTCGACCTCCGACAGCTCGGCCAGCAGCTCACCGACCGTTCGGCCGCTGCCCTGCTCCCAGCCCCGCACCGCCACCTCGGCCCGTCCTCCGGCATCGAGGCGGTAGTCGAGGCCGACCGCCACCCGTCCGGGGTGCCGGCGTACGCACCGCCGGGCCAGGTCCGGATCGTCGAACAGGGCGGTGCCCAGCACCACCCGGGCCACGCCGCCCTCCAGCAGCTCGTCGACATCGGCCTCGGTGCGCACCCCGCCGCCGGTCTCGACGGGTACGTCCACAGCGGCCGCCAGGGCCAGCACCAACGGTCGGTTGACCGGGCGGCCGCTGCGGGCGGCGTCGAGGTCCACCACGTGGAGCCACGGCGCACCGGCCGCCGCGAACGACCGGGCGAGTGCCACAGGGTCGCCGTAGCCGGTCTGGCGGTCGAAGTCCCCCTGGGCGAGACGCACCGCACCGCCCCCGCGGATGTCGATGGCCGGGTAGAGGTCCATCAGACCACCGGCCCGACGGCCGACCCCGACTGCGCCACCGACGCCGACACCGTGCGCACGAAGTTCGAGAGGATCCGGAGCCCCACCGCCCCCGACTTCTCCGGGTGGAACTGGGTGCCCCACACCGGCCCCCGCTCGGCCGAGGCGGTCACCGCGGCGCCGTATTCGCAGGTCGACGAGGTGTCCTCCGTCCGCTCGGGGGCGAACGAGTGGACGAAGTAGACCCAGGGCGACGGGTCCAGGCCGGCCAGCAGGCCCGAGGTCACCCCCGGGCACCGGTCCAGGACGTTCCACTGCATCTGCGGGTGCTTCACCCCGGCCGGGAGAGCCCGGACCACCCCCGGCAGCGCGCCCAACCCCCGGGCGGCGGGATCCTCCTCGGAACCCTCGAAGAGGAGCTGGAACCCCACGCAGATCCCGAGGAACGGGATCCCGCGGGCCACGGCGTCGAGGGCCACCGCATCGAGGCCCGAGGAGCGGAGAGCGGCCGCGCACCGGCCGAACTCCCCCACGCCCGGCAGCACCACGGCGTCGGCCGCCGCCGCCACCTCGGGGTCGTCGACCAGGCCGGCGTCGGCGCCCAGGTACTGGAGGGCCTTCTCCGCCGAGCGCAGGTTCCCGATGCCGTAGTCGAGGACCGCGATCACCGGCAGGGTGGTCGCGCCGGTCCGCGCGGCCGCCGCCTCACAGGGTCCCCTTGGTGGAGGGGATGCCGGTGCCCTCCCGCCGGACGGCGTCGCGCAGGGCGCGCGCCACCCCCTTGAACGAGGCCTCCACGATGTGGTGGGTGTTCTTCCCCGACCGCAGGCGGATGTGGAGGGTGATCCCCGCGGCGGTGGCGAAGGCCCGCCAGAACTCCTCGGCCAGCTGGGGGTCGAAGGGCGGTGTCCCCAGCGAGAGGGTGTCGGGGGGGAATTCGATCTCGTAGGTGAGGAAGGGCCGGCCCGACAGGTCGAGGGCCACCTCCACCAGCGCCTCGTCGAGGGGCAGGGCGATGGAGCCGAAGCGCCGGATGCCGGCCTTGTCGCCCAGGGCCTCGGCCAGCACCTCGCCGAGGGTGATCCCGACGTCCTCGACGGTGTGGTGGGCGTCGACCTCGAGGTCGCCGACGGCGCGGACCGTGAGGTCGAACCCACCGTGGCGCCCCAGCTGGCTGACCATGTGGTCGAAGAACGGCAGGCCGGTGACGACCTCGGTGACTCCCGTGCCGTCGACGTCCAGGGTGACCTCGATGGAGGTCTCCTTGGTGGCCCGGGCGGCGGTGGCGGTCCGGTGGGTGGTGGTGGGCGTCGTCGTCATCGGAGGCTCTCGTTCAGGGCGGCCAGGAAGCGGTCGTTCTCGTCGGGGGTGCCCACCGTCACCCGGAGGCACCCGGAGAGGCCCGGCCACTCCGAACAGTCTCGCACGAGCACCGACCGGTCGAGGAGGTCGCGCCACACGTCCCGGGCGCCCCGGGCGGTGGGCCGGAAGAGGATGAAGTTGGCGTCCGACGGCCAGGTGTCGAGCGGGAGCTCGGCGAAGGCCGCCTCCAGGCGACCCCGCTCCTCGGTGAGGAGGGCGACCCGCTCCTCCATCTCACCGGTGAACCGGAGGGCCAGCCGGCCCGCCAGCTGCTTGACGGCGTCCAGGTGGTACGGGAGGGCCACCAGCTCGCAGGCCGCCACCACCGCCGGTGGGCCGACCAGGTAGCCGAGCCGGGCGGCCGCCATCGACCAGGTCTTCGAGAAGGTCCGGACCACCACCGCGCGGTCGGCGCCGGGGGCACCCCGGCGCACCAGGTCGAGGGCCGACGACGGGGCGAACTGCCCGTAGGCCTCGTCCACCACCACCAGGCCCGGGGCCGCCCCGAGGACCTCCTCGACGACGCCACGCGGCTCGGCGCGCCCGGTCGGGTTGTTGGGCGAGCACAGGAAGGTGATGACCGGGTCCGCCGCCGCCATCACCCGGTGCACCTCGGCGAGGTCGAGCTCGAAGTCGTCGGTGCGCGCCCCGGCCACCACCGCGGTGCCGGTGGTGCGGGCGATCTGCCCGTGCATGGTGTAGGTCGGCTCGAAGAGCGCCACGGACCGTCCGGGTCCGCCATAGGCGAGGAGGAGTGACTGGAGGACCTCGTTGGAGCCGTTGGCGCAGAAGACCTGCGAGGTGTCGACCCCGTGGCTGTCCGCCAGGGCGGCACGCAGCTCGGTGGCCTCGCGGTCGGGGTAGCGGTTGAAGTCGATGTCGGCGAGGCCGGTGCGGAACGCCCGGAGCCAGGCCTCGGGCGGCGGCAGCGGCGACTCGTTGGTGTTCAGCCGGACCTCGACGTCCACCTGGGGGGAGTGGTAGCCGGACAGGGCCACGAGATCCGGACGGACCGCCGGGGTGCCGGAACCGTCCGTCCGCATCCCGGTTCCCGGTGCGCTCAGGTCGTCCATCGCCGTCGCACCGACTCGGCGTGGGCGGGCAGGCCCTCGGTCTCGGCCAGGGTGACCACGAGCGGGCCGAGGGTGGCCAGGGCGTCGCCGCCGACGGTCACCGCGTGGATGTGCTTGCGGAAGTCGTCGACGCGCAGGGCGCTGGCGAAGCGGGCGGTCCGGTTGGTGGGCAGGACGTGGTTGGGGCCGGCCAGGTAGTCACCGACGCTGGCGGGCGAGCCGGCACCGAGGAACACCGCACCGGCCGTGTCGACCAGCTCCAGCAGCTCGGCGGCGTCGTCGGTGAGGATCTCCAGGTGCTCGGGGGCGACGATGTTGGACACCTCGAAGGCCATCGCCGGGCCGTCGACCAGGGCGGTGAAACCGCCCACCGAAAGGGTCGCCTCCAGGTCGGCCCGCCGGGGCGAGGCCGCCACGATCCGGTCGACCTCCACCGACACCCGGTCGGCGACCTCTTCCGACCAGGTGATGAGCCAGGCCATACCGTCGGGCCCGTGCTCGGCCTGCACCACCAGGTCGATGGCGGCCAGCCCGGGCGGCGTGTCCGGTCCCGCCACCACCACCACCTCGGACGGCCCGGCGAAGGCGGAGGCCACCCCCACCACGCCGGAGACCTGACGCTTGGCTTCCGCCACGTACCGGTTCCCGGGGCCCACGATGACGTCGACCGGGCGGATGGAAGCGCTCCCGTAGGCCATGGCCGCCACCGCCTGGGCGCCACCCACCCGGTAGACCTCGTCGACCCCGGCCACCGCGGCGGCCGCCAGCGTGGCGTCGTCCACCCGGCCGTCCGGGCCCGGCGGGACGCACAGGATCACCTCGGAGACCCCGGCCACCCGGGCCGGGACCGCACACATCAGGACGGTCGACGGGTAGCGGGCCCTGCCACCCGGGGCGTAGCAGCCCGCCCGTGCCACCGGGCGCACCACGTGGGTGACGGCGATGCCTTCGGAGGTGAGGTCGTCGGGAGCGCCGGTACCCGCCTCGTGGGCGTGGTAGTCGCGGATCCTACGGTGGGCGACCTCGAGGGCCTGGCGCAGCCCCGAGGGGATCCGGTCGAGGGCGGCCCCGATCTCCGCGACCGGCACCCGCAGGTCGTCGAGGACCACCCGGTCGAAACGCTCGGTGAGCGACCGCAGGGCGTCGTCGCCGCCCGCCCGCACCTCGGCGATGATGGCGGCCACCGCCTCGGACGACCGCTGCTGCTCGTCGGCCGGACGCGGCAGTGCGTCGCGCAGCGCGGTGCGGTCGCCGGTGAAGCCACGGAGGTCGAGTCGGCGGAGGACCATGGTCTGCCGATGCTACCCGTGGCGATCGCGCGTCCGGGCCGGGCGGCCGCCGACCACGGTGGGCCCTCCCGGGGTCCGGTGGGCGACGGCGGTCGCCGGGCGGGATGCCATGATCGGGAGATGGCCGCAAGCACCGGAGAGCTGTCCTCGATCGCCACCGCCCTGGAGGAGCTGACCCGTCGGGTCACCGTCCACGCCGACGCCGCCGATGCCGCCAAGGACGACGAGACGGCCAAGGAGCTGTTCGCCATCGAACGGGCGCTGACCGGGGCCAGTCGCCGGCTGTCGCGCCTGACCTCCTCGAGGAACCGCCGCTGACCGAGCGGGCGGGCACGGGCGCGCCAACCCGCCGGGCGGGCCGACCCAGGACGGCGGCGTCCCCCACCGTCCGCACCGCCTCCGAAACCGCGCCGGCCGGCACCACCGGCACCAGCCTCCGGACCAGGGCCGCCTGGTGCAGGGCTCAGAAGGCCCGGACACCCCGCGAGGCCGCCACCAGGGCCCCGGGCCCGGAGAGGAGACGGGCGAGGAGGGCCTCGCCGGCGGCGATCTCGTCGGGAGTCAGTTCGCCCACCCGGCCCGGCGGAGGGCCGCCGCCACCCGGAGACCCTCGCGGATCCGGAGCTGGCACTCGACGGCGCCGGTCAGCCAGGCGCTGAACCACACGCCGTCCTCGGTGGCCGCCGCCTCGACCGCGGCCGCCACCGAGTCCGACAGCGAGACGGAGCGCTTGGTCACCATCCACGCACGGTACCCATCCGGGTAGACGCCGGGCGCCGACCCCCGGGTCCGCATCCGTGACCTCGGCCACCACGCAACGTGAGGATTCGTTCGACGCGTTCCGCTGCGAGTCGACCACCGGGTGGGGTCGGAGACCACTCCGCAGGCGCGACAAAGGCGCCCCGAAGGGCGCCTTTGCGCGAGCGGGCCGGGCGGCGGATCCCGGGCACCGCTCCACGGAACCAGGTGGCGGGAACCGGTTCCGAGTACCCACTACAACATCACGTTTCACGCGCAACTTCCAATCAGGAAGCCCAATTTCTCGATTTTCTTCTCGAGGTCGCCCGGCCGGATCCCCCGGTGGGCCCACCGGATCGGCCCGTCCCGCGTTCCTACGGTATGAGTCGGATTGACGCGGATCGACGACCGATCTGACCGTGACCAGCCAATTTGACGGCGCTTACCGACCCCGGCGGGGAGGAGCGACCTGCATGCCGGCCGACGGGCAGATGTCGGCCAGCAGGCAGGTACCGCACCGCGGCGAGCGGGCCAGGCAGGTCCGGCGACCGTGGAGGATGAGCCGGAGGCTGAACCCTCCCCGCTCGGCGGCGGGCATCAGGCGGTTGAGCGCCAGTTCGACCTTGACCGGGTCCGTCTCGGTGGTCAGCCCCAAACGGATCGACAGCCGGCCGACGTGGGTGTCGACCGGGAGGCCCGGCAGCCCGAACACCACGCTCCGCACCACATTGGCCGTCTTGCGGCCGACGCCGGGAAGGGTCACCAGGTCCTCGAGCCGACTCGGCACCTCGCCCCCGAAACGGTCGACCACCGCACCGGCCATCCCGATCAGGTTCCGCGCCTTGGCCCGGAAGAAGCCGGTCGAGTGGATCAGCTCCTCCACTTCGAGCGGGTCGGCCACCGCCAATGCGCCGGGGTCCGGGAAGCGGGCGAACAGCGCCGGCGTCACCATGTTGACGCGCCCGTCGGTGCACTGGGCCGAGAGGATGGTGGCGGCCAGGAGCTGGTACGGCGTGTCGTGGGCGAGCGCGCACAGGTCGGCGGCGGTGCCGGGGAACTCCTCGGTCAGCCGCCGGTTCACCTCCCGTGCCCGGCCGCCGGGTGTGCGAGGTCGGGCCACCGGGCGGACACTACCGGTAGCGTCACCGGCGTGGACGAGCTCGATCTCCAGGTCACCGACCATCTCGACCCCGACGCCGGCGCCGGGGTGCGTCGGCTGCTCGCCGACGTGCGCCGGGTCGACGGCCACGACGGGCTGAGCGAGTCCAAGCAGGTCCGCCTCCGGTACGCGCTCGGCGGCGTGCCCACCGGCCCGGCTGCCGGAGGCGCCCCCGGCGGCTTCCTGGCGGCGCTCGCCTTCGGCGCCGATCCCGCCACCCCGGTGGGCGTCGGCGTGGCCCACGGGGTCGGCCACGACGGGTCGATGGCCGTCGAGCTGGTGACCGCTCCCGACCGCCGCGACGAGGGCGCCACGGTGGCGGGGGCGATCCTGGTCGCGCTGCTCGAGGTCCTGGATCGCCGGTCGGCCGCGCCGGTGCGCCTCTGGGCCCACCGCGCCTCGACCGCCGACGACCGGCTGGCCTCCGCCCACGGGTTCCTCCCCGAGCGCGAACTCGTCCAGATGCGCCGTACCCTCCCCGTGGAGGGGACCCGTCCGCCCCTGTCGGTGCGCCCCTTCGTGCCCGGGTCCGACGAGCGGGCTTGGCTCCACGTCAACAACCGGGCGTTCGCCGGCCACCCCGAGCAGGGCGGATGGGACCTCGGCACCATCCGGGCCCGGGAGGCCGAACCGTGGTTCGACCCCGCCGGCTTCCTCCTCCACGAGGAGGACGGCCGGCTGGCGGCGTCGTGCTGGACGAAGATCCACCGATCCGCCACCCCGCCTCTGGGGGAGATCTACGTCATCGCCGTCGACCCCGACTTCCACGGGCGCGGACTCGGTCGGGCCATGACCCTCGCCGGCCTCGACTGGCTGACCGGTGCCGGACTGGGGACGGGGATGCTCTACGTGGACGGTGCCAACGCCACCGCCCTATCGCTCTACCGGTCCCTGGGTTTCACCGTCGACCACGTCGACCGGTCGTACCTCCGGCCGGCTCAGCCCGAATGACCGACCAGGTGCCCGATGGTGAAGGTCACCGCTGCGGCGATCCCGGAGATCAGCAGCTGCCGGGTCGCCGACCACAGCCATGACCGACCGGTGAAGTAGGCGAGCGCCGCCCCGACCGCGAAGGCGCTGACCCCCCCCAGGGCCACCGACCAGAGGATGGCCCGGGTGCCCGAGATGAAGAACCACGGCAGCAGGGGGATCAGCGCGCCGAAGGCGAACATCACGAACGACGAGACGGCCGCCTGTATCGGCTTCCCGGTCTGGGACGGATCGATACCGAGCTCCTCGCGGGCGTGCGTCTCGAGCGCCAGCTCGGGGTTCCGCATCATCTTCGTCGACAGCTCCGTGGCCAGGTCGGGGTCGAGCCCGCGCCCCTCGTAGATGGCGGCCAGCTCCCGCCGCTCGTCCTCGGGGGCGGTGGCGATGGCGGCGCGCTCGACGTCCAGCTCGCGCTGCATCAGCTCCGACTGGGCCCGCATGGAGACGTACTCCCCCGCCGCCATCGAGAACGCCCCCCCGATCAGCCCGGCCACCCCGGCCAGTCGGACCGTGGCGCCCGAGGTGCCGGCGCCCGCCACGCCGAGGACCAGCGCCACGTTGGAGACGAGGCCGTCACTGATGCCGAAGACGGCCGCACGGGCGCCACCGCCCTGCACGTCCCGGTGCGCATGTTCGAGGTCCACAGCTCGAAGCGTACCGACCCGTGCAGTTGAGGGGTCACGAATTCCGGAGGGGAGGGGTACCTTCCACGGCGCCGGGACCGGGGCACCCCGCCCCGGTGCTGGTCGGCCCCGCCCGGTGTCCCGTACAATCCGTCCCATGGCAACCACCGTCAAGGGCATCGACACCTTCCACGACCTGGCCGGTCAGCACCTCGGCTACAGCGAGTGGCACGAGATCACCCAGCAGCAGGTGAACCTGTTCGCCGACGCCACCGACGACCACCAGTGGATCCACGTCGACCCCGAGCGGGCCAAGGACGGACCGTTCGGGGGCACCATCGCCCACGGCTACCTCACGCTGTCGCTGGCGCCGGGGCTCCTCGGCGAGGTGCTCACCGTCGAGGGCATGTCCATGGGGGTCAACTACGGCTGCAACAAGGTCCGTTTCCCGGCACCGGTGCCGGTCGGCGCCAAGCTCCGGCTGGGGGCCGAAGTGGCGTCCGTCGAGGACGTCACCGGCGGCGTCCAGGTCTCCCTCGACCTGACCTTCGAGACCGAAGGCGGGGCCAAGCCCAGTTGCGTCGCCCAGGTCGTCTACCGCTACTTCTACTAGGCCGGACCACCGTCGGGCCGGCACTCCGGACGGGCACTCCAGACGGGCACTCCGGACGGGCGAGGGTCCCCGGCCTTGGGTTTCCCGCCCGCTCGGACAGTACGAGCGATTACTCCTAGAGTGGTCCCGTGGAGATGCGCGTGGAGCAGCTGGCGACCGAGGCCCGGGTCTCGGTCGACACGATCCGGTACTACCAGAGCAAGGGCCTTCTGGACGCGCCCCGGCGCGAGGGCCGGGTGGCCTGGTACGGGCCCGACCACCTCGACCGCATCGGCCGCATCCGCTCGCTCCAGTCCCGGGGCTTCACCCTCGCCACCATCGTGCGCCTGATCAACGGTGAACTGGATGCCGCCGACGAGGCGCTGGTGGCCGAGCTCTCCGTCGTCCCCGGCCCGACCGGGCCGGGTGCCGTCGATCCCGACCGCAACGGATCCGGCCCGACCTCGGGATCCCCGTGGACGTCCGACGGCGCCCCGTCGGCGGATCCGCCCGATGCCGCTGGCCCCACCGGCCGGACGGACGTGCAGTCCGGAGCGTCCGGGGTAGGTGCCGAGGAGCTCCTCACCCTGGATGACCTGGCCGACCGTACCGGCGTGCCACTGGCCCTCCTGAAGGCCGTCGAGGCCGAAGGGCTGCTCATCCCCCGGCGGGTCGGGACCGTGGAGCGCTACACCCGCGAGGATGTCGACGCCGCCGGCGCCGGCCTGCTGTTGCTCGAGTGGGGCGTCCCGCTGACAGCCCTGCTTGAGCTCGCCCGCCGCCACCACGCCGCCACCGAGTTCGTGGCCCGCGAGGCGGTGACCATGTTCTCCACCCACGTCCGGGGCTCCCTCCGGCGCCCGCCCGGGGAGGACTCGTCCGCCGACGACGCCACCCGCCTGGTGCAGGCCTACGCCGAGCTCCTCCCGGCGGTGAACACCCTGGTGGGCCACCACTTCAACCGGACCCTGCTCCGGGCCGCCTTCGACCACATCGAGGCCGAAGGCACCGAGGACGAGCGGCGGGCCGTCTGGGCCGAAGCCGCCACGGTGGTGGCCGGCGCCGACCGCACGTCCGGGGCCGCCGCCAGTACCGAGCCCGGGCCGGCGGGCTCGTGACCCCGCCCGGACCGACCCCCCTCCCCACCCCGGTGGACTTCGACCTGGCGGCCCGGGCGGCCGAGGCGGACCTGCCGACCGGTAGCGCCAAGACCGCCATGGTCCGCTCCATGTTCGACACCATCGCCCCGCGCTACGACCTGGTCAACCGGCTGATGACCTTCGGCCTGGACGTCAGGTGGCGCCGGCAGTCGGCCAGGGCCCTCGGCCTGCCGGCCGGCTCGGTGGTGCTCGACCTCGCCTGCGGCACCGGCGACTTCCTGAAGATCCTCGAGGCGGCCGGCCTGCGCCCGTTCGGGATGGACCTGTCGTGGGGGATGCTGGCGGCCAACCGGACCGGCGCCCCGCTGGCCCAGGTGGACGGGGCGGCGCTGCCGATCGTCGACCGGGCCGTCGACGGCCTCACCTGCGGGTATGCCCTCCGGAACTTCACCGAGCTCGACACCGTGTTCCGCGAGTTCGGCCGGGTGGTCCGTCCCGGCGGCCGCATCGCCCTGCTCGAGGTGGCCGAGCCCGACCACGGCCTGCTCCGGGCCGGCGACCGCCTCTGGTTCCGCCGGGTGGTCCCCCTCATCGGCGGCCTGCTCTCCGACGGCGCCGCCTATCGCTACCTCCCCCGTTCGACCGCCTACCTGCCGCCCACCGCCGAGCTGCGCTCGATGCTGTCGGACGCCGGCTTCTCCTCCGTCAACCGCCACGCCCTCTCGGGCGGCCTGAGCCAGCTGATCACCGCCACCCGCCGGGGTCAGCCGTGAACGGTCCGACACCGCTGGCCGGCGTCCGGCGCCGCCTCGGCCCGGGGACACCGATCGACCCGTACGCGCTGGCCGGCGCCGAGGGCGTGGTATTCGACACCGGGCGGCGGGTGCTGGTCGGCATGGGCCGGGCGCTGGTCATCGGGCTGGAGGGCGGCCTCGAGTCCTCGTCCGGGCTCCGCCGGGCACGGCAGACGCTGGCCGCCATCCCCTGCGACGACCGGACCGGGCTCGGCGGGTCGGGCGTGGTCGCCCTCGGCGCCCTCCCGTTCGACCGGGGCGCCCCCGCCTCCCTGACCGTCCCCGAGGTCACCTACGGGCGCGATGCCGACGGCACCGAGTGGATCACGGTGATCGGTTCGTGGACGGGTGACGACCCCCGCGCCGAGCTCCTGGCCCGCCGGACCCGGGGCGACCCGTCGAGCGACCCATCCGGAGCCACCACCGCGGCGGTCGAGCCGCTGACCTCCGATGCCGCCTTCCTCGAGATGGTGGCCACCGCGGTCACGTCCATCCGCCACGGCCGGCTCGCGAAGGTGGTCCTGGCCCGGCAGGTGGACGTGCACCTCGGCAGCGAGCCAGACCTGCCCGCACTGCTCGGGCGCTGGCGCCGTCTGGAGCCGAACTGCACGGTCTTCTCCATGCCCACCCCCGACGGCCGGTTCGTCGGGGCCAGCCCGGAGCTGCTCGTGGCCCGCCACGGCCCGGCCGTCCTGTCGCGCCCGCTGGCCGGGACCATCGGACAGGGATCGGCAGCATCGGATGCCGCCCTCCGGCGATCCACCAAGGACGCCGGCGAGCACCGGCTGGTGGTGGAGGCGATCGGGGCCGTCCTGGCGCCGCTCTGCACCTCGTTGGACGTCCCGGGCAGCCCCGAGCTGGTCCATCTCCGCAACGTGGTCCACCTCGGCACCACCATCCAGGGCGTGCTCCGAGGGGACGGGGGCGACGGCACACCGTCGGCACTCGACCTGGTGGGCGCCCTCCATCCCACCCCCGCCGTCGGCGGGGTACCGCTCGGTATCGCGCTCGACACCATCCTCGAGCTCGAGCCGACGCCCCGGGGGGCCTACGCCGGCCCGGTCGGCTACCTCGGTGGCGATGGCGATGGCGAGTGGGTGGTGGGCATCCGGGCCGCCACCCTCAACGGCGACACTGCCCGGCTGGCCGCCGGGGTCGGGATCGTCGAGGGATCGGAGCCGGCCGCCGAGTTGTCCGAGACGGATCTCAAGTTCACCGCCGTCCTCGATGCCCTGGCCCCCGGCGCCCGCCGGGCCGCCGCCCCCGCCCGCAACGTCGTCTGACCCCCCCGTCACCACGCCCCTGCGCCCCGTCCGGTCACTCCCCCCCGGGACCGGCCGGGGCCCGGTCGTCCGTCGACTCGATGACCTCGACCATCCGGTCCGGAGCGTCCCGGGCCAGAAAGTGCCCCACCCCCGGAAGCCGGACCAGCGCCGCGCCGGGGATGGCCTGCGCCAGGCTCCGGGCCGCCGAGGGAGGGACCACCACGTCCCACGCCCCCACCACCACGGTGACCGGGACCGCCACCGACCTCAGGAGCGAGGTGACGGTTGGGAGCTCAGCCATCAGCGCCCGCTGCTCGACGACGAAGGTGCGGCGGCTCCGGCCCCGGGCACCGGCCCATCCGTCCGGCACCACCTCGTCGGGGAGGGTGGCGGCCAGGTACTGGAGGGCACGGCCGAGCCGGCCGGCCACGGACGCTCCCGCATGGCGTGGAACCGGCTGGCCGACCGGGCCGCCGGTCCCCCCCACCGGCCGGCCGACGCCGCGACGGAGCGACCGACCGGCCGCCGCCACACCGCCACGCACCCGGGGGAGCACGATCCCCATGCCGGCCAGACCGGCCACCGTCAGGGCATTCCCGATGCCGGCGGCAGCCAGCAGCCGGTCGAGCCCGTTGACGCTGTCCGGGGTGCCGACGGCCCCGGCCAGCACCAGGCTGCGGACCACGTCCGGGTGGCGGGCCGCCATCAGCACCGCCACGCCTCCTGACCAGCTGTGACCGACCACGGTGGCCGGGGTCGCGCCCCGGTGCCGCAGGAGCTCGGCCAGGAGGTCGGCGTTCGCCGCCATCCCCGTGGCCTCGAGGGTGGTGGCCCCGTAGCCCGGCCGATCCGGCGCCAGGACCCTGTGGCCGGACGACAGCCGTTCGGTCACCCGCCCCCACGACGCGCCGTCGCCCGGCTGGCCGTGAAGGAGGAGCACCGGCGAGCCGGTGCCCCGATCGATCGTGGCGATGCCGGGGTCGGTCACGATCGGCCAGGGACGGGGGCCGAGGTGGGCCCGGGCGTCCGTGGCGGACCGTTCGCGGGCGACGACCCCGGGCCCGACGTTCCCTGGGCTCCGGACCCCGTAGTCCCCGGTCCCGGTCCCGGGCCCGTAACCGTCGGGGCCGCGGGTTCGGGCTGGCCCGGTTCCACGTCCACCCCGCTCGACCCGTAGAGGGGCAGCACCACCTCGAAGGTGGCGCCCTCCCCCACCGCGGTCTCGACGGTCACGTGGCCCCCGAGCCCCCGGGCCACCGCGGCCACAATGAACAGCCCCAGCCCGGAACCCCCGTCGGACCGGGTGGCGTCGCCCCGGTAGAAGCGGTCGAAGATCCGGCTGGCCTGCTCCACGTCCATGCCCGGACCCTGGTCCGCCACCCGGAGCACCGCCCGGCCCCGGTCCCCGGTGACCTGCACGGTGACCGGGGTGCCCGCCGGCGTGTGGGTGAGCGCGTTGCCCAGCAGGTTGTGGATCAGCTGGCCGAGCCGCGGCTCGTCCCCGGCCACCGGCACCGGCGCGGCGGCGTGCACCGTGATGGTCCGGGTCGGGTCGACCGCCCGGGCGTCGGTCACCGCGTCGCGCACCACCGACACCAGGTCGACGCGCCGACGCTCCGGCTCGGGACCCTCGCCCAGCCTCGCCAGGATCAGGAGGTCCTCGACCAGGTCTCCCATCCGGGCCGCCTCGCTCTCGATCCTGGTCAGGGCCCGCTGGCGGTCTGCCTCGTGGCGGTACGCCCCCTTCCGGAGGAGCTCCGCGTAGCCGCGGATCGAGGTGAGCGGGGTGCGCAGCTCATGGGAGGCGTCGGCCAGGAAGCGACGGAGCCGGTCCTCGGACATCGTCCGCTGGGCGAAGGCGGCCTCGATCTGACCGAGCATGCCGTTCAGGGCCCGTCCCAGGCGGCCGATCTCGGTGTCGGGATCGGAGGGCACCACCCGCCGGCTGAGGTCACCGGCGGCGATGGTATCGGCCTCCTCGGTCATCACCTCCAGCGGCTTGAGGCCCCGGCGGATGAGGAAGGTCATCAGCAGCAGCAGTGCCACCACCACGCCGAGCGACACGGCCAGCTCGATGTTCCGGAGCGACGCCAGGGTGGCGTTGACCGAGTCGAGCCGGGTGGCCACCACCAGCGTCCCACCGGGGAGCGGCGAGGCCCGCAGCCGGTACAGCGGTCCGTGCCGGCTGGTCGACGAGACCGTCACCGCGTCGGCATCGGGGTTGTAGCTGCCGTGCCGGCGGGACAGGGCATCGGGCGTGGCGGACGGACGGACCGGCAGCGGCGTCGGGAGGAGGGGGGCCGGGTCGGCCTGGGCCCGGCTACCCGACGGCCGGGACACCACCACCTGGCCCCCGGCGTCGAGGACCTCCACGTAGACGTCCGGGCTCACCCGGGACTGGATCTCGGCGACGTTGATGGGCCGGCCGCGCTCGTCGGTGAACAGGACGAAGCGCTGGACCAGGTCGCTGTTGGCCTCGAGCTGGGCATCGGCCCGGCCGTAGAGGTACGAGTGGAGGGCGCTGAGGGTGACCACGTCCACGGCGACCAGACCCACCGCCACCAGGATGACCATGGTGGCGATCAGCCGCCGCCGGAGCGTCACGACCTCGGCTCGCGCAGGCTGTAGCCGACCCGGCGGATGGTGTGCACCAGGGGGGGGTCGTAACAGTCGATCTTCTTCCGCAGATAGGAGATGTACGTCTCCACGATGTTGGGGTCCCCCTCGAACCCGTAGTCCCACACCGCATCGAGGATCTCCGGCTTCGAGACCACCCGGCGGGCGTTGACCAGCAGGTAGCGCAGCAGGTTGAACTCGGTGGCGGTCAGGTCGACCAGCTGGCCGGCGCGCCAGACCTCGTGGGTGTCGTCATCGAGCACCAGGTCGGCGAACCGGAGGCGTCCGTCGGCGTCGGCTGACGCCGGCCGGGTCCGCCGGAGCACAGCCCGGATCCGGGCCACCAGCTCGTCGATGCTGAAGGGCTTGGTGAGGTAGTCGTCACCGAGCTCCAGGCCCGCCACCTTGTCGCCGATGGCGTCGCGGGCGGTCAGGAACACCACCGGCGTGGTGATGTCGACCGCCCGCAGACGCCGGCACACCTCGATGCCCTCGAGGTCGGGGAGCATCACGTCCAGGACGATGAGGTCGAACGGCCGGGCAGTGGCCACCGACAGGGCCTGGGCGCCGGTGGCGGCCACCTCGGTGGCGAAGCCCTCGAAGCGCAGGGCGGCGGAGAGGACGTCGGTGATGTACGGCTCGTCGTCGACGATCAGGATCCGGCTCGAGTCGGGGTCCGACCCCGGATCAGCCATCAGATGCGGGCACCTTCCGACGGAACCGGTCGATGAGCCGCTGGAGCCCCCACCAGGTCACCAGTCCGAAGGCCTCGACGACGATGAAGGTCGACATCTTCGACTCCCCCTCCACCCGGTCGACGAACCGGATCGGGACCTCCACGATGGGGGCACCGGCCCGCTTGGCCTGGTAGGTCATCTCGATCTGGAACCCGTACCCGTCGGCCCGGATCTTGTCGAGGGCGATCCGGCGCAGCACGGGGGCGGCGTAGGCCCGGAACCCGGACGTCGAGTCGTTGACCCCCAGGCCCAGCAGGGTGGTGGCGTAGACGTTGCCCCCCCGGGAGATCAGACGCCGGTGCCAGGCCCAATTGGGGATGGTGCCGCCCGGCACGTACCGCGATCCCACCACCAGCTCGAACCCCTTCTCCAGCGGTGCGACCAGCCCGGGCAGGGCGCCCGGGTCATGGGAGAGGTCGGCGTCCATCTCGATGCAGGCGTCGTAGCCGTTGTCGAGGCCCCAGCGGAAGCCGGCCCGGTACGCGCTGCCGAGCCCCGACTTCTCCGTCCGCCGCAGCAACTCGATCTGGCCGAGCTCCTTACCGACCGTCTCGGCCAGGTCGGCGGTGCCGTCGGGGCTGCCATCGTCCACCACCAGCACGGTGGCGTCCGGGAGCGCTTCCCGGATCCTCCGGAGCACCTGCTCGATGTTCTCGGACTCGTTGAAGGTGGGAATGACGACCAGGACGCGCACGGGGGCAGCTTACGGGACCGGCTCGCGGTGCTCGGGTTCGGGGACTCTCCCACCTGCGGTCGCTTCTCCGTTGCCCGCCGCTCCGCCACCGCTCGTGCCGGATTCGCCACCCGCCGCCCCGGCCGCCTCCACGCCGGCCCGTCCGGGACCGCCGTCCACCACGGTCTCGACCCCGTCGGTGCCGAAGGCCGAGGCGGCCCCGAACGCCACCCCGGCGTCGACCTCCTCGCCGTCGGTCCGGGTGGCCCGGGTGTGGGCCCAGACCTCCTGGGAGACCACCTGGATGGCGCCGCCGACCGGGATGGCCACCAGTGCACCGGCCAGGGCGCCCAGCGCCGAGCCGAAGACGCCGCCCAGGTTGGCGCCCACCAACACCGCCAGCAGCACCCACAGGGGATTCATCCGGACCGTCCTGGCCATCACCACCGGGTAGAGGAAGTGGTTCTCGACCAGCTGGAACCCGACGAACACCGCCAGCGTCACCACCGCGGCGCCGGGCGAGTGGAGCGCGGCGATCAGGACGGAGGGGACCCCGGCGATCAGGCCACCCACCAGGGGGATCATCGCCACCAGAGCCACCCACAGGCCGATGAGGAGGGCGAACGGCACGCCGAGGACGGCCAGGGTGCCGAAGACGACCACCCCGAAGAGGAGGCTGAGGGCGAAGGTGCCGAGCACGTAGGAGGTGACCGAGCGTGACACCCGGTGGGACACCTCCTCGACGGTGCTCCGGTGGCGGGGGGGAAGGGCCCCGAGGGCGGCCTTCCGGAGCATCGGAGCCTCCAGCAGCATGAAGAGCGACAGGAAGGCGATGGTGGTGAGGGCCAGGATGGTCGAGAACACCGCCTTGGCCAGGTTGGTCCCGACACTGAGGGCCGGCTTCCCGAGATTTTGGGCGGCGGTCTGGAGCTTGGGGGCGTTTCGCTGCACCCACGAGAGCAGGTGGAGGCGCTGGAGGGTCTGGGCCAGGTGGCCGTGGCCCTTCTGGACCTGGCGCACCATGGTGGGGAGCTGCTCGCCGAAGTGGGTCAGGGCATTGACCAGTGGATAGCCGAACAGGCCGAGCAGGCCGGCGAAGACCAGCACCGCCACCAGAAAGACCATGCCGATGGCCGTGCCCCGGCGGAACCGGTGTCGCTGGAGGAAGGCCACCGCCGGGTTGAGGACGGCGGCCACGAAGCCGGCGATGAGGATCCACAGGATGACCTCGCGGAGGCGTCCGAGGAGCCGGTACCCGACCCAGGTGAGGACGACCACGGCATCGACGGTCAGGATGGTCCGGAGCGGTACCCCGCGGTCGGTGAACGCCTGGAAGAACCGGCTGCGACGGGGTCCCTCCGTGCCGGCGCCGCCGGTGGGGCCGCCCGGGGTGCTGGGGGAGGCGTCGCTCATCCGACCAGCATGTCAGGTCGACCTGCCGGTGGCGTGCCAACATGAGGGGGATGGGCGTCGAGCGCGGTCAGGACCCGGACCTGACGCAGGTCCCGGGCGCGGCGTCCCCCGCGTCGCCGGACGCGCCGCCCGATGGCGACGCCCGTCCGCACCGGCCGCCAGCGGCGGTCCCCGCCCGCCGCACCCGCTGGTGGTACCGCGGACCGTTCGTCCACCGCGAGGTGCGGGTCAGCGTCGGTCTGGTGCTGGTCTTCCTCTTCGTGTTCTACGTGGCGCTGCCACTGCTGGCGAGCCACCGGTCCGAGGTCAGCGCCCTCAGTCACATCCACGTTCCCTACCTGGTGCTCGGCGTCGTCCTCGAGATCGGGGCACTGGCCGCCTATACCCAGCTCACCCATGCCGTACTCCCCGCCCGCGGACCCCGGCGGTTCCGGCTCTTCCGCATCAACATGTCGACACTCGCCCTCAGCCACGTGTCCCCCGGCGGGACCGCCCCCGGGGCCGCCCTCGGGTACCGGCTGCTCACCCAGTCGGGCGTGAGCGGGGCCGATGCCGGGTTCGCGCTCGGGACCCAGGGCATCGGCTCGGCGGTGGTGCTCAACGCCCTGTTCTGGTTGAGCCTGGTGGCGTTCCTGCTGGTGAACGGCTTCCATGCGCCGACCAGCCAGCACGCCGGGACCTCCGTCTCGAGCTCGGCGCTGTTCGTGGTGGCCGCCTTCGTGGGGGTGGTGCTCATCGGGGCCGGCGGCGCCCTCTTCTACCTGCTCACCCGCGGCCAGGACCGGGTCAAGGTGCTGGTCCGCCGGCTGGCGGTGCGGCTCCGTCTCCACGACCCCGACCGCGTCGCCGCCCTGGTCGAGCGGATGGCCGAGCGTTTCGCGCTCCTGATGGAGGATCGCCCCCTCCTGTACCGCGCCCTCGGGTGGGCTACGGCCAACTGGCTGCTGGACGCCGCCTCCCTGTGGGTGTTCGTGGCCGCCTTCAGCCATTTCATCTCACCCGTCGACCTGATGGTGGCGTACGGCCTGGCCAACATCCTGGCGGCTATCCCGATCACGCCGGGAGGTCTCGGCGTGGTCGAATTCGTGCTGGTATCGATGGTGACCGGCTTCGGCCCCACCGCCGGGCAGGCCCTGTCCGGGGTGCTGGCCTACCGGGCAGTCAACTTCTGGCTGCCCATCCCGTTCGGGGGCCTGGCCTACGGCTCGCTCGAGCTGGAACAGGGGACGCTCTACCGGCGGCTCTCGCTGTACTTCCTCCACCGGTACCAGCACCGGCGGGACGTGGCCGCGGGCAGCGGGACCGCACCCGGTGGGGAGGGAACGCCTACCGGCGGGGCGGCCGCCGCGGACCGGGGGGCCGGGACCGACGGACCCGCCGCCGCCCGGTCGGTCAGCTGCGCCGCCGGAACAGTCGCCGCCACCAGCGGGGCGGTCGAGGAGGAGCCGGAGGGGATGGCGTCGCCACCGAAGCGGGTCCGGCCATGGGTCCGGACGCGACCGACGCCGTCCGCCTAGCGCCGCCCGCCGCCCGTGCCGGGGCGGTCGACGGGGCGTCCGGTACCGGGACGAGCCCCCTGCCACCCCGCTCGCGCTCGAGGGCCTCGGCGCGGAGCCGGCCCTGCAGGCTGAAGCAGCCCGGACCGTGCGCCGTCCGGGTCCAGGACCCGTCGGGCTCCTGGATCCACGAGTTGGCCTCGTCCCGGAGGGCGGCCTCGAGGATCCCGACCAGCCGGTCGGCGAGCTCGGGGGTGTCGATGACCACCATGGTCTCGATCCGCCGGTCGAGGTTCCGCTCCATCAGGTCGCCGGAGCCGAAGGCCACCAGGCGCCGGCGACCGTGGGTGCCCCCGAAGCAGAAGATCCTCGAGTGCTCGAGGTACCGACCGACGATCGAGCGGATGCGGAGGTGGTCGGACAGCCCGGGCACGCCGGCCCGGATGCTGCAGCGGCTGCGGACCACCAGGTCGATCTCCACCCCGGCCCGGGAGGCGACGTAGAGGGCGTCGATCACCTCGGGGTCGGTGATGCCGTTGGTCTTGATCACGATCCGGCCCTCGGGGCCGGCCTCGGCCTCCTCCCGGATCAGCTCCAGGAGGCGCCGGCGCAGGTGCAACGGGGCCACCACCAGCCGACGGAACGCCGCGGGCGGGCTCGAGCCGGTCAGGAAGTTGAACAGCTCGCTCAGGTCGGCCCCGACGTCCTCGTCGGCGGTCAGCAGACCGACATCCTCGAAGAACCGGGCGGTCCGTGAGTTGTAGTTGCCGGAGCTGAGATGGCAGTAGCGACGGGTGGCGTCCCCCTCCCGACGCACCACCAGGGCGGACTTGGCATGGGTCTTCAGGCCGACCAGCCCGTAGACGACCTGGGCGCCCGCCTCCTCCAGCGCCCGGGCCCAGACGATGTTGGCCTGCTCGTCGAAGCGCGCCTGGAGTTCGACGACCGCCGTCACCTGCTTGCCCGCCCGGGCGGCCCGGATGAGCGATTCGGCGATGGCGCTCTCCGCCGAGGTCCGGTAGAGGGTCTGCTTGATGGCCAGGACCCCGGGGTCGTCGGCGGCCTGGGCGATGAAGGCCTCCACCGACGTCGCGAAGGAGTCGTAGGGATGGTGGAGAAGGACGTCCCCGGCGGCGATCACCGCGAACAGGTCGACCCCGGATGTGGCGCGGTCGGCGGCGGCCACCATCTCCGGGGCGCCGGTCGGGCCGGCCGACATCGACTGGGGCAGGTGACCGGGTCCGGCCAGGGGCGGAGCGGTCACCGGCGGCCAGGGTTCGGCCCGCAGCGCCGGCCGGTCGAGGGTGGCCACCGACCAGAGCCCCGCCAGGTCGATCGGGGTGTCGAGGAGGAAGACGTTCGCCTCGGGCACGTCGACCTCCGCCACCAGCATCTCGAGGAGCTCGTCGGTGATGTCGGCGGCCGCTTCCAGCCGCACGGCCTGGCCGAACCGCCGCCGGTGGAGCTCGAGCTCGACCGCCGCCAGCAGGTCGTCGGCCTCGTCCTCCTGGATCGACACGTCGGCGTTGCGGGTGACCCGGAAGGTGTACTGCTCGGCGATGGTCATGGACGGGAAGAGGGTGTCGAGGTGGGCGGCGATCACCTGCTCCAGCGGCACGAACCGCTCCCCGTCCGGCAGCACCACGAAGCGCGGCAGCAGGGGCGGCACCTTCACCCGGGCGATCCGGTCCTGGCCGGTGCGGGGATCGACCACCCGGACCACGAGGTTGAGCGACAGGTTGGAGATGTAGGGGAAGGGGTGGCCCGGATCGACGGCCAGTGGCGTGAGCACCGGGAAGATCTGGAGGTTGAAGACGTCGACCAGGTGGGCGCGGTCGTCATCGTCCAGGGTGTGCCACTCCGACAGCACCATGCCCGAGGTCGCCAACCCCGGCACGATCTCCTCGGTGAACAGCCGGCTCTGGCGCTCGACCAGTTCGGCGACCCGGGCGGTGATGGCCTCCAGCTGCTCGGTCGGGCGCATGCCGTCGGGGGAGCGGGTCCGCACCTCGGCGGCCACCTGGTCCTCGAGGCCGGCCACCCGCACCTGGAAGAACTCGTCGAGGCCCTCGGCGAAGATGGCCAGGAACTTGACCCGCTCCAGCAAGGGCAGCTGCGTGTCGGCGGCCAGGTCGAGGAGCCGGGCCCCGAACTCGAGCCACGAGAGCTCGCGGTTGATGAACCGTTCCTCCGGCAGCGGGTGGGCCGACGGCGGGCTGGTCGGGGCCGCCGACTCCATCACCGCTCGCGCCCCATCAGCCCGCCATCGTACCGCCCCCCGACGCCGGCGCCCTCCGCGTCCGGTGGGCTCGGGCCCGTACCCGGGTGCCCTGGGTCGGGGCGCGACCCCCGGTAGGCTCGCCCCGTGCCGGTCATGACCCTGCGGACCCCCGAGTCCATGCGTCGCGCCCATGGGTTGAAGGGTCGCCGCCGGACCGAGATGGGCCTGCTGGTCCTCGCCTCGGTCGTCATCGTGGCCGCGTACACCCTGATGGTGCTGGGCACCACCTCCTCGCTGCCGACCGACGCCGTCCCGCTGCTGGTGGCGATGTTCCTGCTGGCGGCGATGGCCCACGTCGCCAACCGGGTCCTGGCCCCCGACGCCACCCCGGTGATCCTCCCGATCGCCTTCCTCCTGAACGGCCTCGGCTACGTGATGATCGTCCGCATCGACCTGCTGCCGTTCCATCCGCCGCACTTCCACCCGCAGGCCCCGTTCCAGTTGGTCTGGAGCGCGGTCGGGGTGGCGGCCTACGTGCTGACCCTGTTCGTGGTCCGGCGCTCCCGTGACCTCGACCGCTACCGGTACCTGCTGCTGCTCGGGGGCATCGGCATGCTCCTCCTGCCACTGGCGCCGGGGATCGGCCTGAGCATCGGCGGCGCCAGGTTGTGGGTGCACCTGGGGTCCCTCGAGTTCCAACCGGTGGAGCTGGCCAAGATCCTCCTCTGCATCTTCTTCGCCTCCTACTTCGCCGAGAAGCGCGAGATCCTCACCATCCCCACCGCCCGCGTCGGCAACCGCCTGGTCCTCGACCCCCGCCCGCTGGTGCCGATCACCCTGGCCTGGGTCTTCTGCATCGGGGTCATGAGCCTCGAGCACGACATCGGGTTCTCGGCGCTCCTCTTCACCCTCTTCATGGGGATGCTGTGGGTCACCACCGGGCGGTTCGGCTACCTGGTCCTGGGCCTGGTGCTCTTCGGTGTCGGCGCCTACATCTCCGTCCGCTACTTCAGCCAGACCCAGGTCCGGGTGGACGACTGGCTCGACCCGTGGAAGTACGCCCACACGTCGGGGCTCCAGCTGGTGCAGTCCTGGTACGCCATGGGCAGCGGGGGCCTGGGCGGCACCGGGCTCGGTCTGGGTCAGGGCGCCGCCCTGATCCCCCTCTCCAACGCCGACTTCATCTTCGCGGTCATCGCCGAGGAGATGGGCCTGTTCGGGGCCACCATGGTGGTGGTGGCCTTCCTGTTGCTGGTGGGGGCGGGCCTCCGCATCGCCCAGGCCGCCAAGTCGGAGTTCGCCAAGCTCACCGCCACCGGCCTGACCCTCATCATCGGGTTCCAGGCCTTCTTCATCATCGGCGGGGTGGTGCGCCTGCTGCCGCTCACCGGGATCACCCTGCCGTTCGTCTCCTACGGTGGCTCCGCGCTCATCGCCAACTACGTGCTCATCGCCCTCCTGATGCGGGTCTCCGACGAGGGAAGCCAGGCCGTCGACGCCGCCGAGCGGCAGCAGTTCGAGGATGTCCAGACCCGTCGCCGGCAGCTGGTGGCGGGCCCCCGCCGCTGAGCCGCCGCCGGGGACGGCGGGTGAACCGCCCCCGGGGTCGGTCGCGGGAGGATTTTCCACCGCGGTAGGTTGGCGCCGGCCCGTGAGGTCGGCCCGGCGTGGCCGGCGACCGTCCCGGGCCGGCGAGAGGGGGATGCGGTGTCGTCGAGTGCCAACGGAACCACACGGTCGGGGCGGTGCGTACGCTCGCTCCGGCTCGCCGGCCGGCGAGCCGCCCTGGTGGCCCTGCCGGTCGCCCTGTTGGTGGCGGCCGCCTGGCTCCCGACCGTGGCGGTCGGGGCGGCGGCCGGCAGCGCACCGACCTTGACCGTGACCCCGGCGTCGGGTCTGACCGACGGCCAGACGGTCTCGGTGCTCCTCACCGGTGCCACCGTCGGTGGGGTCTACCTGGTGGTGGAGTGCGACCCGCAGGCCTTGCGTCTCCTCGGGAACGGGCAGGAGCCCGAGGACGGGTGCGACCCGCGGCACAACGTGATCGTCGGGGCCGACGCCCAGGGGGTGGTCGCCACCACGCTGCAGGCCCAGGCGGTCATGACCACCTCGCTCGGTGCCGGCGACTGCCGGTCGGGCGGCTGCTTCCTGGCGGTGGAGGCGGCACCGGGGAGCACCGGCGGGGGCCCGTTCATCCAGCCGATCACCTTCGCCCCCACCGCCTGCGCGGCGGCGGGTTCGTGCACTACCGTCCCGGATGCCTGGGACCCCGCCGTGGGATCGGAGAACCCCTTCCCCACCGGGGTGACACCCTCGGTCGCCCGGCCTCCGGTCGCCCCCCGCCCGGCAGCCGGCGGGCCGGTGGTGACCTCCGTGACCTCCGTTGCGGCGGCGCGTCCCCGGACGGCCACCGCGGTGCCCGGGAGCCCGGCCTCGTTCGCCGTCACCCCGGGCCAGGCCGGCCCGTTGTCCGTCGCCGGTGCAGTGACCGGGCCCTACACCGGTGCCTATCCACCCCCGACCGTGCCAACGCCGGCGGTGTCGGGCGACGGCCTCCTCCGGCTGGCCCTGAGCGCCCCTGGCACCTCGTGGGGCCCGGGGACGCCGTCCTCGGTGGTGGTCGACGCCACGCTGACGGACACCACCACCACCACGGTGGTCGGCACCCAGCAGTTCGTGCTCTTCGACGGCGCCCAGACCTTCTCCTACGCCGGGTTCACCGGACCGGTCACCACCGCCGACCGCTATCAGGTGTCGCTGGCCGTCGAGCCGTCGGCCGGCGGCGGTGGCCTCTCGCAGGTCGGCGCCGGTACCACCCCGACGGTCGACGTCGCCGACGACCAGCTCGAGGTGGTGGATCCCACCAGTCCCCAGTACCTGGCCTACGCCTACGCCCCGGTGCTCTACGGCCGGTCGACCTCCGCCCTCCACGACGTCCCGTTGCTGGTCGACGCCACCGCCACGCCGGTCACCGGTGGTACGCGGCTCTCCTACACGGTGATCTGGAGCCACGAGGACAGCGGCACCGGCTTCCTCCCGCTCCTGGAGTGGGGGGCCTGGGGCCGAATGACCGACATCGAGGACGCCATCGCCTTCACCGTGCCGGACAGCCCGGCCGGGGCAGTCCCGACCGACGCCACCTTCCTGTGGGGCGGCGAGCCGGCCACCGGCTTCCCCGACAGCGAGAGCGCCCTGCAGGAGACCGACGAGCCGTTCCTCGGGACCTGGGACGGCACCCACCCCGTCCTTCGCGACGCCACCGGCAACAACGACTTCTCCGATCACGGCACCACGCGGTTCCGGTTCCAGCTCGCCCCGGTGGCCGGCCCGGCACCCGGCCAGACCCGGGAGTCGGTGATGGATGCCAACCCCTTCACCTACCAGGTCATGGGCGCCGAGGTCGCCCGGTGGTACGGCGACCTCTCGACCGATCCGGCCTCCCCCCAGCCCGGCCAGGCCGACCAGTACGGCGTGGTCGATCTCGCCACCGCCGGGACGGGCATCAGCTCGGTACGGGTGGCGGTCCAGCTGTCGGGGGGCGCCACCTGGTACACCAACGACGCCGGGACCGGTGCGTCGCTGACGGGGGTGGGCCACGGCCGGACGGTGGTGAAGTTCCCGGTCGGCTGGCAGGGCCGGACCGTGACCGGAGTACGCATCGAGACCACGCCGGCCTCGGCCGCCCGGAACCTGACCGTCACCTCCTTCGAGCTGGAGGCCCTCGAGCCCGACGGGAGCGTGGCGGTGGTGCCCACGCCCACCCCGGTGGTCACCGGCGCCTCATTCGACGTGCCGGTGGCACTGGTCTCGTCGGTCGGCGGCGGCACCGGCCAGACCGTCCGGCCGGGCGCCCCGATCGTCCACCTCACCGCCGCGGTGACCGACGCCCTCGGCGCACCGCTGGCGGGCGTCCCGGTCGAGTTCGCCTCCCCGTCGTCGAACGGTGCCCGGGTGGTCTTCGGGTCGTGCGGCTGCCCGGTGGAGCGGGTGGTCACCGGACCCGACGGCCTGGCGTCCTCGGGGCCCGCCTCCACCGTGGGCGTCGACGGCACGGCCCGCGTCGAGGCCACCACGCCGGACGCCGGCACCCCGCCGGTGACTTTCACCGTGGTGGCGAGCGGGGCCCCCCTGCTCGAAGGCTACCGGCTGGTGGCGTCGGACGGCGGGGTGTTCACCTACGGCAACCTCCCGTTCGAGGGCTCGCTGGGATCGACGGTTCCGGCCCGGCCGGTCGTCGGGATGGTCCCGTCGCCCGACGACCGTGGCTACTGGCTGGTGGCCTCCGACGGCGGGGTGTTCGCCTACGGGGACGCCCGCTTCGAGGGCTCCGCCGGCTCGCTCACACTTCGGCGCCCGGTGGTGGGGATGGCGGCCACCCCCGACGGGGGCGGCTACTGGCTGGTGGCCTCCGACGGCGGGGTGTTCGCCTACGGGGACGCCCGCTTCGAGGGCTCCGCCGGCTCCCTGGCGCTCCAACGTCCGGTGGTGGGGATGGCGGCCTGACTGCGCTCTCGACAGCGCCGACCGGGGGGCCATGGCGGCCCGACGCCGCCGTCGATCCCGCCGTCGACACTGCCGACCGGGGGCGGGTCTAGGCGGGCGGGGCCACGTCCCCCGTCGCCTCGAAGAGGCGGGCGTCGATCAGGATGGGGACCGGCACGGCCTGGCGGAGGGCGAGGGTCAGGGCGTCGGTGGGTCGGCACGAGTGGACCGACCGCCCGTTCCGTCCCCGCAGGTCCAGCTCGGCGAAGTACGTGGAACCCAGGCGACCTACCAGGCGCACCGCCACCAGGTCGATGTCGAAGCCGGTCAGGATGTCCGCCATCAGCTCGTGAGTGAGCGGCCTCGGGGTGGGAATGCGCCGCAGGGCGTGCGAGAGGGCGATGCCGTCCTGGAACCCGACCGAGAACGTCAGCTGGCGGCGGGGTGACTCTGCCTCGCGGAGGACGACGGAAGGGTGCTGGTGGGGCAGATCGACCGCCACCGAGGACACCAGGGCCATCCGGTAGTCGCCCATCGGGAGGGGTGACGCCGGGGCGTCGGCGTCGGCGTCGGGTTCGGGCTCGGCGGCATCCCCGGTCGACCCGCCCTCGGCGACCTCGGCGACCTCGGCGACCTCGGCGGCATCCCCGGTCGACCCGACCTCGGCGACCTCGGCGGCATCCCCGGTCGACCCGACCTCGGCGACCTCGGCGACCTCGGGCTTCTGCGGCATCACCCCATCTTCGTCGCCGCCGGAGGTTTCGGCGACCGGACCGTCCACCCCGCCGGCGTTCGAGCTCCCGACCGGCGTGGCGACCCCCGGATCGCTCACCGGACGCTCCGGTTGTGGACGCTCACGGTGAGGCCGATGGCAGCGAAGAAGACGATGATCGCCGTCCCCCCGTAGGACAGGAACGGCAGCGGGATGCCGGCGACCGGCATGATGCCCAGGTTCATCCCGACGTTCTCGAACACCGAGAAGATCAGCAGGGCGAACACGCCGGCGCAGAGCATCCGCCCGTAGGTGTCCCGGGCCAGTTGGGCGGTCCGCAGGACCCGCCAGGCCACCACCCCGTAGAGGAACAGGAGGATGCTCGACCCGACGAAGCCGACCTGCTCTCCCACCGCCGAGAAGATGAAGTCGGTCTGCTGGGAAGGCACGTAGGAGAGGTTGGTCTGGGCCCCCTTGAAGAGCCCCTTTCCGAAGAGCCCGCCGGCACCGATGGCGTCCTTGGCCTGGGTGACGTTGTACGAGGCGGTGGATCCGGCGGCGTTCGGCGAGATGAAGCTGGTCAGGCGCTCGATCTGGTACTTCTGGAGCAGGCCCGCCTTCAACGCCACCAGGACCACCACCAGGGCGGCCATCACCAGCAGCAGCAGGTACCGACCGGGCATGCCGGCGAAGGCCAGCATCACCACCAGAATGATGCTCAGCACGATGCCGGTGCCGAGGTCGGGCTGCTTGATGATCAGCAGGATCGGCACCCCGGCCAGGATCACCAGCCGAACCAGATCCCGGAAGTCGAGCCCCTCGGGTCTTCGGGCGCAGTAGGTGGCGATGGCGATGATCACCGTCAGGGTGGCGAACTCCGAGGGCTGGACCTGGAGCGGCCCCACCGGGTACCAACGCTGGGCGCCCAGCGCGCTCTTCCCGACCACGTACACCCCCATCAGGGCGAGGATGGTGCCGACGTAGAGGACGGTGCTGACCTGCTCCAACCGTCGGTAGTCGAACACCGCCAGGGCGATCATCGCCACCACCCCGATGACCATGAAGATCAGCTGGCGCTTCAGGTAGTAGCGGGGATCCTCCCCGGCCAGGGTCAGGCGGGCCCGGGTGGCAGAGTAGATCATCACCGCCCCGAAGACGGCCAGCACCATGCTGGTCCCCACCAGGACGACGTCGAACCGGCCCAGCTGCCGGCCCAGCCCGGAGGGCGCGGGTGCGTGTGCGTGTGCGTAACTCACCAGGGGGGCTCCGGCGACCAGGCTACCCGGGTACCACGTCGTCGACGGATCGCCACATGGCGTCCACGGGTGCCGACCGGGCCGTCCACCACTCGATCTGGAGGGCGGCCTGGTGCACCAGCATGCCGAGGCCGTTCATGGTGCGGGCCCCCCGGGCGGCGACGGCCGCCAGCCAGGGCGTGACCGCCGGGTGGTACACCAGGTCGACCGCCAGCTGGCCCGGACCCACCAGGGCCGGGTCCAGGGCCCAGGGGGACTGACCACGCTCCGAGTCGGGTACACCACGCTCGGACACCCCACCCATGCCGACCGGGGTGGCGTCGACCACCAGGTCGCACCCGCCGGCGTCCCCGGGCACGCCCAGGCGCCCCACCGGGCCGGCCAGGCAGGCGGCCGCCTCGCCCCGCGAACCGGTCCGGTTGACCACGATCACCTCGGCGGCGCCGGCATCGGCCAGGGCGGCCACCACCGCCCGGGCCGCCCCACCCGCCCCCACCACCAGGCAGCGACGACCGGCGGGGTCGAACCCGGCCCCCCGTCGGAGCGCGGCCACCAGTCCCGGACCGTCGGTGCTGTCGCCGACCAGCACGCCGTCCTGGTTGGACACGCAGTTGACGGCCCCCAGGCGCTCGGCCAGCGGGGTCCGGCGGTCCACGACCCCGGCGATGGTGTCCTTGTGGGGCATGGTCACCGACAGCCCTCGGATCCCGAGGGCCCTCGCCCCCACCAGGGCCTCGGCTGCCGCCCCCTGGCGCACCGGGAACCCCACCGACACCCAGTCGAGGCCCAGGGCGGCGAAGGCGGCGTTGTGCAGGCGCGGGGACAGGGAGTGGGACACCGGGTCGCCGATCACCCCGACGACCGTGGTGGCGGCCGACGGGGCCGGTTGGGCCGACGGGGCCGGTTGGGCCGACGGATCGGCGTGTTCGGTGCTCACACGCCCAGTCTCCCCCGTCCGGAACGTCAGGCGAGACCGCGCTGGGCGGCGACGGCCTCGTTGGCCTGCTGCTGGGCGTAGGTGTCGGCGAAGGCCTCGGTCCCGTCGGGCTCGACGACCACGAAGTAGAGCCACGAGCCCGCCGGGGGGTTCAGCGCGGCATGGAGGGCGGCGGGCGACGGGAAGCAGACCGGGGTGGGCGTGAGCCCCTTGTTGAGGTACGTGTTGTAGGGGGAGGCGAGGTTCAGGTCCTTGCTGGTCACCTTGCCGCCGTCCCGTCCCTCGGCGTAGAGCACGGTGGAGTCCATCTGCAGGGGCATGTTGTCGGCCAACCGGTTGAGGATCACCCGCGCCACGGGTCCCAGGTTCTTCTGGATCACCCCCTCCTTCTCCACGATGGAGGCCACGGTGATCGCCTGGTACGGGGTCAGCCCCACCGCGGCCGCTTGGGTGGTGAGATCCATGGCGTTGGCCTGGGTGTCGAAGCGGTCGATCATGGCGGTGAGGATCTGGGTGTCCGTCTCGCCGGGCACCAGCTGGTAGGAGCCGGTGCCGAGCAACCCCTCGAGGCTGGTGACGCCGACCGGCTGCCAGGGCGAGTGGAGCGTGCCGCCGGTGGCCAGCTTGGCGAAGGTGGTCGCGTCGTGACCCGGAAACTGCCCGACCCGGGCGGCCACCTCCGCGACCGTGAATCCCGGCGGGACGTCCAGGGAGAACACGTTGGGCCCGTTCCCGAGGACGGCGTTGATGTCGCCGAAGCTGTCGTTCTTGTTGAAGGCGTACGAGCCGGCGTAGATCGCCGGCGAGCCGTGGAGCTTGCTCCAGAGGCGGAAGGCGAACGAGCTCCCGATGACCCCCTTCTGCTGCAGGGCACCGGCGAACTGGCTGGAGCCGGAGCCCTGGGGCACCGTGAGGATCACCTCTGCCCCCTTGGGCCCCGACGGGTTGGCCTGGTGATCGACCCACAAGTAGCCCCCCACGATGACCACGAGGCCGAGGACGACGAAGGCGAGGCCGAGCATCCGGAAGGGGTGCCGGCGGAGGAGGGGCCGCTCGTCCCTCTCGTCGTCCTCTCCCTCCTCTCCGGTGTCGCCACCGGAAGGCATCGATTCTCCCCGGGCACGGGCCTGGAGCTGGGCCCGGGTGGGCCGCGCCCCGCCGCCGCCCTCGCCGCCGCCCGGATCGGGGACGAACCGCGAGGTTGGCACCACCCCCGGGTCGCCGGCCGGTCCGAACCCCTCGGGGAGGGGCGGTCGTTCCCCGTCGCGGCCGTCGTCCCGGCCGTCGTCCCGGCCGCTGCTCACCGGTCGCTCCGTCGGCCGTCGAGCCACGCCTGCAGCAACACCGCGGCCGCCGTGCGGTCGATCACCGTTCGCCGCGACCGTCCCGACCGCCCCCCGGCCCGGAGTGCCTGGTGGGCGGAGACGGTGGTCAGCCGCTCGTCGAAGAGCTCCACCCCGATCCCATGGGGCTCGAGCGATGCCCGGAGGGCCTCGCACTCCTCCTCGGCGGCGGTGGCGGCACGACCGCGACTGCCGTCGAGGGAGAGCGGGTGGCCGACCACCACGTGGGTGGCCTCCTCCTCGAGCACCAGGGCCACCAGGGAACGCCGGTCGCGCGCCCGGTCCCCCGACCGGACGACGGTGGTGCGGGGTGAGGCCAGCGTCCGGGCGGAGTCGCTGACCGCCACGCCGATCCGCTTGTCGCCGAGGTCGATCCCGACCGCCCGCCCGCGGGTCACCGCCACCGTGGCGGTCCCGGACGGTCGGGCGACCCATGACAGTCCGGCGGTCCGGCCGACATCAGCCACCCTCATCCACCGGCGAGGGCCCGGCGGGCCTCGTCGAGGGCACCGTCGATGCCCGACGGGTCCTTGCCGCCGGCCACCGCCACCTCCGGGGATCCCCCACCCCCGCCGCCGAGCCGGGGGGCGATCCGCTTGACCAGGTCACCGGCGTGCACGGTCGGGTCGGCGGCCACCGCCACCGCCGCCTTGGCCCCGTCCGGACTGCCTCCGAGTACCACCGCCCGCAGGTCCGACGCCTTCCGGACGCTCTGGGCCAGGTCGCGCAGGCGGTCGGGGGCGAGCCCGTCCCGGCGTGCCACCACGACGCCGTCGACCGCCCCGGCCGCCAGGTTGGTGGCCTCGGCCTGAAGCTCGCGGCTGCGGGCCTGCTCCAGCGAGCGCTCCGCCGATCGCTGGCGCTCCAGTAGGCGCTCGATGGTCTCGGGTACGTTCTCCGGCTCGGTCCGCAGCAGGGCGGCCGCCTCGGCCAGCAGACCCTCCCGGGCCAGGATCCGGTCCAGGGCGCTGGCACCGGTGACCGCCTCCAGGCGGCGGGTATTCGACCCGATCGACGACTCCGAGACCACGGTGATCGGCCCGATCATCCCCAGGGCACCGACATGGGTACCGCCGCACAGCTCGACGGAGTGCTCGCCTGCCCGAACCACCCGGACGCGCTCGCCGTACTTGTCACCGAAGAACGCCAGCGCCCCCATCTTCTCCGCCTCGGCCTTGGTGGTCTCCACCACCGTCACCTCGGCATCGGTCAGGACGTCGGCATTGGCCATGGCCGCCACCTCGGCCAGCTCCTCGGGCGCCACCGCCCCGTGGTGGCTGAAGTCGAACCGCAGCCGCTCCGGTGCCACCAGGGAGCCCTGTTGGCGCACATGGTCGCCCAGCACTGTCCGGAGGGCGGCATGGAGCAGGTGGGTGCCGGTGTGGTTGCGGCGCAGGGCGTCGCGCCGCGGGGCGTCGATGGTGGCCAGGGCGTCCTGGCCGGCCAGGAGCTCACCGGTGATGCGAACCTTGTGGGCCGAGAGCCCCGGCAGGGCCGGGACGGTGTCGTAGACCACGGCGGTGCCGGTCTCGGTGACGATGGTGCCGGTGTCGCCCACCTGACCGCCGCTCTCGGCGTAGAAGGGGGTGCGGTCGAGGAAGACCTCCGCCTGGCCCGGCCGGTCGGGGTCGGGATCGGCGAGCACCGCCACGATCCGGGCCGGGACCGAGTACCCGTCGGGCCGCTGGCCCACGAAGACGGTCCGGCCCTCGGTGTCCAGGACCGAGCGGTAGGCGGCCTCGCCGGCGGCCACCTTGCCGGCCCGGGCGGCCGCCCGGGCCTGGCGCCGCTGCTCGGCCATGGCCGCCTCGAAGCCCTCGAGGTCGACCGCGATCCCGGCCTCCTCGGCGATCTCCACCGTCAGCTCCACCGGGAAGCCGTAGGTGTCGTGGAGGCGGAAGGCCACGTCCCCGGGGACGGTCACCGCCCCGGAGCCGAGCTGCTCCTCGAGGATGGCGGAGCCGGTGGCGAGCGTGCGGAGGAAGCCCTCCTCCTCCCGGGCCACCACGTCAGTGATCAGGTGACGGCTCTCGGCCAGGGCCGGGTAGGCGGCACCCAGGATACCCACTGCGGCGTCGACCAGCGTCGGGGTGAAGGCGCCGTCGACGCCCAGCTGGCGTCCCCGCCGCACGGCACGGCGGATGATGCGCCGGAGGACGTAGCCGCGGCCCTCGTTGGCCGGGAGGACGCCGTCGGCCACCAGCATGGCCATGGCCCGGCCGTGGTCGGCCAGGATCCTCAGGCCGACGTCGGCCTCGTCGTCGCGGCCGTAGGTGTGGCCGGTGATCGACTGGGCGGTCTCCAGAATGGGCAGGAACAGGTCGGTGGCGAAGATCGAGTCCACGCCCTGCAGCAGCGGCAGGATCCGCTCGAGACCCGCCCCGGTATCGATGCTCGGCTTGGGCAGGGGGTCGAGGGTGTCGGCATCGATGCGGTTGTACTGCATGAAGACCAGGTTCCAGATCTCCACGAAGCGCTCGGCGCCGCCGTGGGCCGGCCCGCCGGGGGGGCCGTAGGCGTCGCCCTTGTCGAAGTAGAGCTCCGAGCTGGGCCCGCACGGGCCGGTGTCCCCCATCTTCCAGAAGTTGTCCTCGCCCATCCGCTGGATCCGACCGGCGGGCACCCCGACGGAGTCTCTCCAGAGCTCCTCCGCCTCGTCGTCGCTGTCGTGGACGGTGACCCAGACCCGGTCGCCGTCGATCCCCAGGACCTGGGTGACCAGTTCCCAGGCGTAGGGGATGGCCTGCTCCTTGAAGTAGTCGCCGAAGCTGAAATTCCCCAGCATCTCGAAGAAGGTGCAGTGGCGGTGGGTGGTGCCCACGATGTCGATGTCGAGGGTGCGGAAGCACTTCTGGACCGAGGTGGCCCGGGGCCACGGCGCCACCTCGTCACCCACGAAGAACGGCTTGAACGGCACCATGCCGGCGATGGTGAACAGCACCGACGGGTCGTGGGGGATCAGGCTGGCCGACGGGACCACCGAGTGCCCGCGCTGCGCGAAGAAGTCGGTGAACGAGGCGCGGAGTTGGTCGGCGTCGGGCGCCGTGCCGGAAGTCACGACTTCTGAGCCTAGTTGTCCAGGTGGGAGGGAGATTTGGCGGGGGGAACGACCGACACCGCCCTCCCCCGGTCCCGCCGGCTCCGATCGGCCCGGCGTCGCGATACCTCCACCCCGGCGACCGCCCGGGCCCGACGCCGACCGGACGCCCCCGGGGACGGGGCGGGGTCGACACCCGAACGGTCCGATCCGCCGGCCGCGAGCGGTAGCTCGACGCCGCGGGCCGCGAGCTCCTCCCAGAGCTGCTGCTCGTGGAGGCGCATCTCGTCGCGGCCAACGGCGACGGCATCACGCATCCGGTCCCCCGCCAGTCCGGCCGCCTGCTTCGCCGACCGGCCCACCTCGGCGACCAGCGCGTCGGGCTGGAGCCGGGCGGCGGCCTCCTGGACGGTCCGGCGGACCCGCCGCTCCACCCACAGGGAGGAGCCGGCCCCGACCGCCGCCCCGGTGATCAGCCAGAACGTGCGCTTCGGCACCGTTCAGCGACCCCCGGCCGACCTGGCCCGGCGACCCGGCGCCGGGGGGGACTGGCGACGGTCGGCGGGTCGGGGCGCCCGGCCGGCGGCGACCGGACGGTCGCGCAGGCGGCGGACCCCACCGGCCGCCCCCGCCCGGATGGCCAGCACCTTGACCACGGGGTTGGCGAACGCCCGGTAGGCGAGGCGCGAGGCCGAGTCCACCGTCGAATGGACCGACTCGGTGGATTCGAGCACGGCGTCGATACGCTCCATCTCGTTGGCCGCCTGGTCCACCACCCGGTGGGCCTCGGCCACCAGGGGGACGGTCTGGCGCCGGAGGTCGTCCACCACCACCCCCAGGGCGGCGACCTGGCGACGGAGCGATCCCACCGCCACCAGGAGACCCCCCACGACCAGGACTCCGGCGCAGGTGGCGATCAGAACGGCGATATCCCCGGCGGACATGATCGGATCAGTGTAGAACCCCCGGTGACGGGCCGGGTTCCGCCGCTCCGGTGACGGCCGTCGGGCCTACCAGGTGTCGATGCAGGGCCGCTTCTTGCCGGTGCGTGGGGGTGTCGGGGGGCTCGACCGGAGCGTCTCGACCACCCGGCGGCGGGTGACGGCCGGGTCGATGACGTCGTCGATCTCGAACACGCTGGCCACGTTGAGCGCCTTGCCGTGCTCGTAGGCCCGGTCGACCATCGAGCGGAAGAGGGCCTCGCGCTCGGCGTCGTCGGCCACCGCCTCGAGCTCGCGCCGGAACCCCAGGCGCACCGCACCCTCGAGTCCCATGCCGCCGAGCTCGCCGGTCGGCCACGCCACCGTGCACAGCGGTGACCGGAAGCTGCCCCCGGCCATGGCCTGGGCGCCGAGGCCGTAGCCCTTGCGCACCACCACCGTGCAGAACGGCACGGTGAGGCTGGCCCCCACCACGAACAGGCGGCTGAAGTGCCGGACCTGGGCCGTCTCCTCCGCCTCGGGCCCCACCATGAAGCCCGGCGTGTCGCACAGGAAGAGGACGGGCAGGTCGTGGGCGTCGCACAGCTGGAGGAACCGGGCCGCCTTGTCGGCGCCGTCGCGGTCGATGGCCCCGCCGAGATGGACCGGGTTGTTGGCCACCACGCCGAGCGGCCGTCCCTCGACCCGGACCAGGGCGGTGACCATCCCCACCCCGAAGCCGGCCCGGAGCTCGAGCACCGAGCCGGTGTCGGCCAGCAGCTCCACCAGGCGGTGCATGTCGTAGACCCGGAGGCGGTGCTCGGGCACCACGTCGCGGAGCAGCAGCTGGTCGGCGCAGTCCCAGTCCTCCTCGACACCCTGGAAGTACGAGAGGTACCGCTTGGCCAGGCGCACGGCGTCGGCGTCGTCCTCGGCCACCACGTCGACTACGCCGTTGGCCGCCTGGACACCGATCGGGCCGATCTCCTCGGGAGCGAAGGTGCCCAGCCCGCCGCCCTCGATCATGGCCGGCCCACCCATGCCGATGGAGGACTCGGGTGTGGCGATGACGACGTCGCAGCAACCGAGGAGGGCGGCGTTCCCGGCGAAGCACCGGCCCGAGCCGATCCCCACGGTGGGGACCAGGCCGCTGAGCCGGGCGAACTGGGCGAAGGCGGTGGTGTCGAGACCGGTGACCACCGCGGTGTCGGTGTCGCCGGGACGGCCCCCGCCGCCCTCCGCGAACAGCACCACCGGGAGGCGCTGGCGCTCCACCAGCTCGAAGAGCCGGTCCTTCTTGCGGTGGTTCTGCTGGCCCTGGGTGCCGGCCAGCACGGTGTAGTCGTAGGAGACCACGGCACACCGGCTCCGCTCGTCGGGGAACCGGTCGCCGTTGACCCGCCCGATGCCGGCGACCAGGCCGTCGGCGGGGGTGGTGGCGATGAGGTCTTCGAGGCCCCGACGGGCGCGCTGGGCCGCCACCACCAACGAGCCGTACTCGATGAAGCTGCCCGGGTCGCAGAGGTCGTCGACGTTCATCCGGGCGGTACGGCGACCTCCCGCCAGCCGTCGCCGGACCGCCGCCGGCCGGGCGGCGTCGAGGGTCCGGGCCTGCCGATCGAGCACCTCGGCCAGCTCCGGCCGCAACCGCGGAACCGTGGTATCGGCGTCGTCCGCGGCATCGGGGGCGGTTTCGGCTGTGCCCACCGGACCGTCGGCGACCACCGCCACCCAGACCAGCGGGTCACCGGCGGACACCTGGGCGCCCACCGCCACCATCACGTCATGCACGTCACCGGCGGCCTCGGCGACCACCACGTACTCCATCTTCATCGATTCGACGATGACCAGGGCGTCACCGGCCGACACGGTGTCCCCGGTCCCGACCGCCACCTGCACGATGCTCCCCACCACCGGGGAGCGCGCCACCACCAGCGGTTCGAAGGCGGTGCCGGACGTCATGCCCGGTCCCCCCCGGTGCCCAGTCGCTCGTCCCGGAGCCGCGCCCGGCGCATCTTGCCGGCGTCGTCACGGAGCGGGGTGTCCACGAACTCCAGCGACCTGGGCCGCTTGTAGGACGCCAGGCGCTCGGAGGCGAAGGCATCGAGCTCCTCCAGGGTGACCGCCTCCGGGTCCGCCTCCACGATGGCGTGGACCCGGCTCCCCTTGTCCTCGTCGGGCAGCCCGATCACCGCGCACGACAGCACCGCCGGGTGCTCGGCCAGCGTCGCCTCGACCTCGGCGGGGTAGACGTTCGCCCCACCGACCAGGATCATGTCCTGCGAGCGGTCGCCCAGGTAGAGGTAGCCGTCCTCGTCCAGGCGTCCCATGTCCCCTAGCGACTCCCACCCGCCGGGCCGGGTCCGGGGCTCGGCCCCGACGTACCGGTAGGCGGGCCGGGCACGGTGGGAGCGGAGCCACACCTCGCCCTCCTCCCCCACCGGCACGGGCCGGCCCTCCGGGTCGCAGATCTCCACGTCACCGCCGCTGGGGCGTCCCACCGAGCCGCGGTGCTCGAGCCACTCCCGCCCCGTGATGACGGTGCGGAGCTGCGCCTCGGTGCCGGCGTAGAGCTCGAGGATGCGGTCGGGACCCAACCACTCGATCCACACCTCCTTCAGCCACGGGGGGCACGGCTCGGCCAGGTGCCACACCACCTGGAGCGACGACAGGTCGTAGGCGTCCCGTACCTCCGGCGGGAGCCGCCAGATCCGCTTCATCATGGTGGGGACCAGGTAGAGGACGTCGGCCCGGTACCGCGCCACCGCCGCCAGGGTCGCCTCAGCGTCGAATCGGGGCAGCACCACCACGTGACTGCCGTGGAGGAGGGCGTAGCACGACCAGACAACCGGTCCGTTGTGGTACAGCGGGCCGGGCATCACCAGACAGCCGTCGGCACCGAACTGGAGGGCGGACACCACCTCGGGGTCGACCAGGCCGGCATCACCGGAGACGATCAGCTTGGGGCGGCCGGTCGAGCCGCCGGAGGTGGGGGCCTTCCACGCCGGGCTCACCACGTCGGGGAGGTCGACCGGACCGTCGGGCGGCGGGGGTACGAAACCGGCCGGCACGCAGGTGCGCCCAGGCAGCACGTCGGGGTCGATGCCCAGTACCAGCACCGGGTCGGCCAGGTCCACCACCGCCTCGAGCTCCCGGCGGGGCAGCCGGGCGCTCACCGGCTGGGGGGTGGCCCCCAGCTTCCAGAGTGCCACCGCCGCCACGAACCACTCGACGCCGTTGGGCAGCGCCACGGTGACCATGTCTCCGACGCCCACCCCCATCCCCCGGTAGGCCAGGGCCAGGGCGTCCGACCGGCGGTCGAGCTCCGCCCGGGTGAGCGACTCGTCGGCGCAGGTGACGGCCCGGACGTCGGGCTGCTCGGTGGCCAGCTGCCGCAGGTGGCTGGCGAACGAGATCAGCGTGGCCATTCCCCATCCTCCCCTCGTTCCGGACCGGTGACCTTCACCGAACCGGTCACCGTCCCCGCAGGGTAGCGGGGTGTCGTACGGCCCGGTGACCCGCCGTGGCGACCGCCGGTGCCGCGAGCGGCGGCGGGCCCTAGCGGAGGGTCGCCCCGCCGCCCCCCTGCACGGCGTCGATGCAGCGCTGGCGCAGGGCGGCCAGCTCCTCGTCGTCGAGGGTGCGGTCGAGCGCGCAGAACCGCAGCCGGTAGGCCAGGCTCCTCGCCCCGTCACCCACCGACGCGCCCCGGTAGACGTCGAACAGCTCGACCGACTCCAGCTCCTCGCCCCCGGCCCGACGGAGCGTCCGCTCCACGTAGCCCGCCGGGATCTCGTCGTCGACGGCGAAGGCGAGGTCGATGTCCGACGAGGGGAAGCGACTGACCGGGCGGGCCTCGTCCGGACGCCGGGGCGCCCGTGCCGGGTCGAGGAGCCCGCCGAGGTCGAGGTCGAGCCAGCCCAGCCGGGGCGGCCGTCCGTCCGTTCCGAGCAGGCCGAGCCGTCCGACCAGGGAGGGGTGGAGCTCGCCCACCACGCCGATCGGCGGTGCGCCGTCGTCGGACTCGGCGTCCCCGACACCGAGCACGGTGGCCGCCCGAAACGGGTGCAGGGCGCGGCTCTCGGGACCCGCTGCCGGCGCCAGCGACCAGTCGGCGATCCGGAGGGCGTCGGCCGCGGCCCTCCAGGCGGCCATGGCCGTCCAGGCATCGTCGTCCCCGAGCCCGAAGACGGCGCAAAGCCGCTCGGCGCTGTGGGCGGCCGCGCTCCCGTCGACACCATCGACCGGCGGGTCCTCGAGGCGCCGGAACACGCTGCCCACCTCGAAGAGACGGAGCTCGCCCTGGCGGCGCTCGGCGTTGTAGAGCAGGGCCCGCACCAGACCGGGAGCCATCGACGCCCGCAGGAACCGCTCGGACTCGATCAGCGGGTTGGCCACCTCGACGTACGGCGGTTCTATGCCGGCGGCGAGCTGATCGTCCGCGGTCACGAAGGTGGGGGTCCAGGCCTCGTGGGCCCCGAGGCCGCACAGGACGTCCTTGAGCACCCTCCGCTCGCGCTGGTAGGTCGCCAGGCGACCGGGCTGCGGCCACGACGGGGTCCAGCGGGCCAGGCGCGAGTAGCCGTAGGTGCGGGCCACCTCCTCGGCGATGTCCGCTTCCCCCTGGGGGGCCGGGCGGATGTCCGGACGGTAGGTCGGGACGGTCACGGCGAGCGCGCCGTCGGGCGCGGGCTCGGCCACGATCCCTAGGGGGGCGAGTAGGCCGGTGATCCCGGCGGCGTCGAGCTCGGTGCCGAGCAACCCGTTCACGTACGAGGGTCGGACGGTCAGCTGGACCCGAACCGGCACGTCGGCCCGGCGGTCGGCACTGCCGCGGGCCAGGGTGACCGCATCCCCGCCGGTGGCCACCACCAGCTCGCAGAAGCGGTCGACGGCGCGGTCGATGCCCTCGGGGTCACAGCCGCGCTCGAAGCGGGCGGACGCCTCGGTCCGGAGGTTGAGGCGCTTGGAGGTGCGGGCCACCGCCATGGGGACGAAGTAGGCGGCCTCGAGCAGCACCCGGGTGGTCGAGGAGCCGATCTCCGACGACTCACCGCCCATGATCCCGGCGATCCCCACCGGGGCGCCCTCGGCGTCGCAGATCAGGCAGTCCTGTCCGGTGTCGCCGAGGCCCGGACCCGGGTGCCCCAGCTCGCGCTCGACCCCGTCCAGGGTGGTCACCCGCTCGCCGGTGGCGGCCCGCCGTACCAGGAGCCCGTGGCCGGGCAGGCGGTCGAGGTCGTAGGGGTGGGTGGGCTGACCGAGTTCCAGCATCACGTAGTTCGAGGCGTCCACCACGTTGTTGATGGGTCGCATCCCGGCCAGGGTCAGCCGCCGGGCCACCCAGTCGGGGGACGGGCGGACGGTGATGCCGGTGAGGACGCGGGCGGTGAAGCGCGGGCAGAGCTCGGTGTCGTCCACCCGGACCGAGGCGACCTCGTCGAAGTCGGGTCCACCGGTGGCGGCGGCCAGGGCCGCGGCGTCGACCGGCGGGATGGCGAAGGGGAGCCCAAGCCGGGCGGCGAGGTCCCGCGCCACCCCGGCGATGCACCAGGCATCGGGCCGGTTGGCCTCGACGGCCACGTCGAAGACCACGTCGGGCTCGATCCCGAGAGCCTCGGTGAAGGCCCGGCCGGGCCGGGCACCGGCGACGTCGTTGAGGACCAGGATGCCGTCGTGGTCGTCGGAGAGCTCGAGCTCCCGACCCGAGCAGAGCATCCCGTTGGAGACGACGCCCTTCATCTTGCGCCGGCCGATGGCGAACTCGCCCGGAAGCACCGCGCCGACCGGGGCCAGGGGCACCAGGTCGCCGACCTCGAAGTTCCAGGCCCCGCACACCACCTGAACACCGCCGTCCTCGTCGAGGCCCGGGACGGCCACGTCCCCGGTGTCGACCATCACCCGGCGGATCCTGTCGGCTCCCTCGATGGCGTCGATGCTCACGACGCGCGCCACCACCAGGTCGGCCAGTCCCTCGCCGACCCGGACGATCTCCTCGACCACCAGCCCGAGGTCGTCCAGGGTGGCCGCCAGCTCGGCCGGCTCGCCCTCGAACGGGGCGAAGTCTCGAAGCCACGACAGCGGTACGCGCACTGCTCTCCTCTCAGGACCGTCGGCTCGGGGTCAGAACTGCCGCAGGAAGCGGACGTCGTTCTCGTTTAGGGCCCGCATGTCGACGATCTGGTGGCGCATCTGGGCGCACCGGTCGATACCGAAGCCGAAGGCGAACCCGGTCCAGACGTCGGGATCGATCCCGACCGCCTCGAAGACCGCCGGGTCGACCATGCCGCACCCGCCCAGCTCGATCCAGCCGGTGTGCGAGCACGTCCGGCAGCCGTCGCCGTGACAGATGGTGCAGGTGACCTCGAACTCGGCCGACGGTTCGGTGAACGGGAAGTAGGCCGGGCGAAGGCGCGAGTGGATGTCGGGGCCGAAATAGGCGGTGGTGAAGACCTCGATGGTCCCGGCCAGGTCGGCGAAGGTGATCCCCCGGTCGACCACCAGGCCCTCGATCTGGTGGAAGATCGGCAGGTGCCGGGCGTCGGGCGTGTCCCGCCGGTAGCAGCGGCCCGGCATCACCGCGTGGATGGGGAGGGAGCCCTCCGCCACCGCCCGCTCCATCAGGTGGACCTGGACAGGGGACGTGTGGGTGCGGAGCACGGTGGACTCGGGGGCGCCCAGGTTCAGGTAGAAGGTGTCCCACATCCCGCGGGCCGGATGGGCCGGTGGCATGTTCAGGGCGCCGAAGTTGTACCAGTCCGACTCGATCTCCGGGCCCTCGGCCACCTCGAACCCCATGCCCACGAAGGTGTCCTCCAGGGCGTCCCGGGTCTGGGTGACCAGGTTGGGGCGGCCCCGGGCCGGGACCTCGCGCAGCTTGGAGGGGAGGAACTCCGACAGGTCGAGGGCGTCGTCGCGCATCGACCGCTCCATCTCGGCCAAGGTCAGCGCGGTGCGGCGTGCCTCGAGCCGCGACTCGACGGTCGCCCGACCCTCGTTGATCCGCCGCCCCCGCTCGCGACGGGCATCCTCGTCGAGGGCGCCCAGCGACCGCTGCGCCCGGGCCAACGGCGACCGCTTGCCGGTGACCGCCACCGTCACCGCCCGGATCTCCTCGACCGAGGCGGCGGCGTCGATGGCCGCCCCGGCCTCGGCGACCAGGGCGTCAATGTCGGGCTGGTCGGGCTGGTCGGGCTGGTCGGGCTGGTCGGGCTGGTCGGGCTGGTCGGGCTGGTCGGTCATGATCGGCCCTCCCCGGTGCCGGCGCCCGGATCGGGCACCGCCTGCGTTGTCTCCATGGCCGGAATCGTAGAGCCCACCGGAGCCTCCCCCGCCGTCCGGCGCTGGCGGAGGGCCTCGAAACACAGGACCGCCGCCGAGACACCCACGTTCAGCGACTCCGCCCGGCCGGCCATCGGGATGGTCACCCGGGCGTCCAGGGACGACGCCAGGTCGTCGGTCAGGCCCGCGGCCTCGTTCCCCAGCACCACCGCCACCCGGCGGGTCCAATCGAACCGGGTGTAGTCGGCACCGTCCCGCACGACCGTGCCGACGGTGGTGAAGCCGTGCCCGTGGAGAGCGGCCACCACCCCCGCGGCGTCCCCACCCATCACGATGGGGGTGTGGAAGACCGAGCCGGCCGAGGCCCGGACCGTCTTGGGGTTGGTGGGGTCCACGGTCCCGTCGCAGCACACCACGGCGTCCACCCCCGACGCATCGGCGGTCCGGATGACGGTGCCGGCATTGCCGGGGTCGCGCACGTCGGCACAGACCACCACCATCGAGGAACCCGCCACGTCGTCGAGCCCGGCCGCGGTGAAGCCCACCACGGCCAGCACCGGCTGGGGCGTCACCGTGTCGGCCACCCGTTCGATGACCCCCGGCCCCAGGTCGAAGACCCGGGCGCCGGCATCGAAGGCCCGCCCCACGGCCTCGGCCACCGCCGGGACCGCACGGCCGCCGGGGGCTACATAGACCGCCTCGACGGTCGCACCAGCAGACAGGGCCACCGACAGCAGCTCGGGCCCCTCGACCACCAGGCAACGCTCGGCCCAGCGCAGGCTGCGCTTGCGCAGCAGCTGGCGGACCCGCTTGACGCGCTGGTGGGTGAAGGCCAGCCCGGGCTGGTTCAGGAAGCGGCCTCGGCGGTCGTCGGCGCCTGTGCCAGCGCCTCCTCTGCGACCTTCACCAGCGAGGCGAACGCCTCGGGGGCGGTGACGGCCAGGTCGGCCAGCACCTTCCGGTCCACCTCGACGTCGGCGGCGTGCAGGCCGGCGATGAACCGGCTGTAGCTGATGCCGTTGAGGCGGGCGGCGGCGTTGATCCGCTGGATCCAGAGCTTCCGGAACTCGCCCTTGCGGGCGCGGCGGTCGCGGTAGGCGTACTGCAGCGAGTGCATCACCTGTTCGTTGGCAGCGCGGAACGAACGGCTCTTGTTGCCGTAGTAGCCCTGCGCCTGCTCGAGGACGGCGCGGTGGTGCTTCTTGGCGTGGACTGCGCGCTTGACTCGGGCCATGGGGACTCCTTTTCGTGATGGGCGGTGTCTGTCGAAACCGTGAGACGGTGGGTGGCAACCGTCCGGACCGTCCGTCCGGCGGTGGTGCTGGTGCTTGCGGGACAGGTCCCGTCAGTGGTTCCGGCGGTGCCGAAACCAGCCGCGGACCGGGGCTGGTCCTACCTACCGAGCAGGCGCTTGATCTGCTTGTTGTCGCCGGGGGCGAAGTCGGTCTCCCGGGCGAGGCGGCGCTTCCGCTCGGCCGACTTCTTCTCGAGAATGTGGGAGCGGAAGGCCTTGCGACGCCGGAGGCGCCCGGTCCCGGTCACCTTGACCCGCTTGCGGGCCCCGCTGTCGGTCTTCATCTTCGGCATCGCTATCCCTCTTCCTCGGTCGTGCGCTCCGCCTCGGGCTGGTGCCCGGGTGGCTCGGGCGCCACCGCCGGTGCCTCGGCACCCTCGGTGGCAGCCACATCGGTGGTCGGTGCTGCAGTTGCTGGTGCGGACGCCGTCTCCGCCGCCTCCGCCGCCGGGCTCCCGCCGCCGCCGGTGGCCGGATCGGGTGCCGTGGCGGTCGCCGTCGGCGCCGCCTCCGGTGCGTCGGCGTGGTGGTTGTCGGCGTGCCGGGGGCCTCGCGAGGCAGCCGACTGCTTGGCTCTCTTGTCCGGTGCGAGCACCATCACCATGTTGCGTCCGTCGAGCCGGGGCTCCGACTCGGACTTGCCCAGGCCCTCCATCTGCTCGGCGATCCGGTCGAGGATCTTCTTCCCCAGCTCGGGGTGGAAGACCTCGCGGCCGCGGAACATGATGGTGATCTTGACCTTGTGGCCCTCCTCGAGGAACTTGGCCACCTGCCGGGTCTTGGTGTCGAAGTCACCGGGCCCGATCTTCGGGCGGTACTTCATCTCCTTGATACCGACGTGGACGGCCTTCCGCTTGGACTCCTTGGCCCGCTGGGCCGCATCGAACTTGAACTTGCCGTAGTCCATGATGCGGCAGACGGGCGGGTTGGCCAGCGGAGCGACCTCGACCAGGTCCAGATCCAGTTGGCGGGCCAGGTTCAGCGCCTCGGGAAGCGCCTTGATCCCCAGCTGCTCGCCGTCGGGGTCCACCAGGCGGACCTCTCGGGCGCGGATCCGATCGTTGATCCGGGGCTCATTGGTGGTGACGGTAGCTGCTATTCGACTTGCTCCCTGTCTTCGGGCCACGGACCTCCCGTGACCAGCGAATGAGGAGAGCGGAGCAACCACCAGCCACGCCGAACGCGTCGGCGCACCGGAGCCATGGACCCGTCGCACGTACCTCTCGGTCGTGGCCGGGTGGGAGTCGACGACCTCGCGACTCCGCTTCCTCGTCTTGCAGTGCTTTAGGCTACCAGCCGTGAGCTCACTCTGGACACCTGACGGCGAACGACCGGTCGGACCTGCCGACCAGGGGGGATCCCCCCGCGGCGGGCAGGGGGACCCCGGCGGTCCGGGAACGCCCCCGATCGACGACGAGGAGATGGCCGCCCAGGTCCAGGCCATGCGGGCGGAGCTGGCCGACGCCCCGGTGGAGGTGGTGGTGGCCAACCACTGCTATGGGCTCTTCGAGCTGGCTGCCGTCTACCTGTCGCAGGTCCCGCCGCTGCTTCCGCAGGCGCGGCTGGCCATCGACGCTCTCGGCGCGCTGGTCGGGGGGCTCGAACACCGGCTCGGCGACGCCGAGGAGCAGCTCCGGGACGGTCTGAGCCAGCTCCGGCTCGCCTACGTCCAGATCGACGGGGCCCAGCGGGCCACGGACGAGGCGGTGGCGGCCGCCGGCACCAACGGCGACGGTGAGGGCGACGGCGGCGACGAGCTGGACAGTGACGACTCGCCGGCCCCGGCGGCGGGCGGCGGATCATCGGCATCGGATCGGGTGGTGGGCGGCGGCGCCCCTGACGAATCCGGCGCGGCCGGCGGAGCCGACCCCGTCGGGTGAGCGAGGCTCCCGGCGAACCCACAGCCCCGGACGGCCCGGCGGACGGCCCGGCCGACGGCCCAGCCCACCTTCCGGCCGATAGCCGGGCCCACCTTCCCACCGATCGCGACCGTGCCGCCGACCCCGACGCCAATCGGATCGACCGCTCGAGGGTCCGGAGCTTCCTCGGCATCTCCATCGGCCTGGTCGGGCCCCGGGCCAATCTGGCCGTCTCCGGCGTCCTCATCACGCTCTACGTCCAGCAGCGGGCCTCGAGCGCCCTGGCCGTCACCTTCGCCCTCACCGCCGACCGCCTGATCAGCTGGCTCACCTACCCGATCTCCGGGAAGCTCAGCGACCGCACCCGGAGCCGGGTCGGACGCCGGACGCCGTACATGGCCGGGAGCCTCATCATCCTCGGGGCCTCCACCTGGATGTTCACCGTGGTCCGCGGCTACTGGATGCTCGTCCTCTTCATCATGGTCGCCGGCCAGGCCGCCGCCGTCTTCACCCTGGTCAACGTGGCGGTGGTCCCTGAGGTGTTCGGCCGCAGCCGATGGCTCAAGGCGCTGGTGCTGACCACGGTGCTCGGTTCGGTGGCGGCCCTGGCCATCAAGGCCACGGTCATCACCAGTTGGAAGCAGAACGACCCATCTACCTGGAACCTGCCCTTCCGCCTGGCGGCGGTCATCATGATCGTGGTCGGGATCCTCGTCCTGCTCCTGGTCCGGGAGGCGCCGTCCGCCGTGGTCGGAGCGGCGGCCGACCGGGGACGTCGGTCCCGACCGGTCCGTGAGGAGCTGCGCGACATCCTCTCGGGGACCAACGCCAAGGTGCTGGTCAGCGGTTCCCTCCTCTTCTACGCCGGTATCGGGTCGACCCTGTACGTGGCCATCCTCTTCTTCCAGCGCGATCTCCATGCCGGAGCCAGCGCCCAGACGATCGCCGGCCTGGCCACCGGTATCCCGGTGTTCCTCATCGGCATCGGCCTGGGAATTCCCCTGAGCCGGATCATGTCGACGCGACAGCTGGCGATCGGCGCGCCGCTGATCGGCGGCATCCTGGCCGGCGTCCAGTACTTCGACACCCACATCTGGCAGGCGGTGGTGCTGAGCTACATCGGGGCGCCCTTCATCGGCGCCTACATCATCGTGCTGGCCCCCATGCTGCTGCAGCTGCTCCCCCGGGCCGGCGGGCTCGGCGAGCGGATGGGCGTGCTCCTGTCGCCGTTCAATCTCTGCAGCGTCGTCGTCGCCTACCTGGCCGCCTTCGTCGTCGACGCCACCGGCAACTACCGGCTGGTATGGCTCTTCCCCGCCGCCACCGGCATCGGTCACGCGGTCATCAACTGCTGGTTGAAGGTCCCGGCCAAGCGGAGCTCGAGCCCCGACATGGTAAAGCGTCTCTGGGAGTGGAGCATCGTCCAGGCCGAGGCCATGTCGGAGACCGGCATCGTGACCGGTCTGCTCGCCGCACCGTTGCTCGGGGTGGTGTCCGACGAGGATGCCGACAGCGCGGTGGTCGTCGACCTGGCCCGGAACATCCTGGGCAACCCCTACGAGGAGGACCCCCCCGAGGGGTCGGCACCGGAGGAGGGGTCGGATGCCGGGGACGGCGGCCGGCGCGGCGTCACCGGCGTCACCCAGGTCGGGGGTGGTCCGGTCGGGGGCGACCGGTGGGGCGTCCAGAAGTTGGCACCTGACGATCCCGTGCGGTCGGGAGGATCGTCCACCCCGGACGCCGGCGCGATCGGAGGAGGGACGATGGGCGTGTCCGACGCCGAACCCGGTCCGGTGTCCTCCCCGGCGTCGCCCCCCGCCCCCGGCGACCAGACGGCGGTCCCCGCCGGTGGCGTCGCATCCGACGGATCGATGGACGGCACCGGGGACGGCACCGGCTCGGACGACGATCCGGTGCCGGATCCGGACGATCCGTCCCCCGACGTGTCGGCCGGGCCGGTGGATGGTTCCGTTCCCCCTGGCGGGGAAACGTCCCCGATCGACAGCGACTGACTGCTCGGCACCGGCACCTCTCCGGTGGGGATCCCGGCCGGCAGCACCGGCTGCGCCGGCTGCACCGGCACTTCGCCGGTGGGGATCCCGGCCGCCGGGCCCGGTGGTGGCGCCGTCACGGCACCGGCACCGGTGCCCGTGGACGCCAGGGTGGACCCGGGTGCCACCAGCCCGGGGAGCGGTCGCACCGTCGACGCCTCCAGCCGTCCGAGGTGTGCCGCCGTCACCTCGATGGCCACCACGGTGCCGAGGGCGATGTTGCGCGAACCGTCGCTGATGGCGGTGCAGTGGAAGGCGAACCGGCGACCGCCGCCGGTCTCGACCGTCCCGATCCCCCGCGGCTCGTCGAACGCCACCACCCGGGCGATCTGCGGCACCCGACGGGGCGGCGGCAGGTCGACCGCACCGCTCCAACCGGCTTCGGACACCTCCACCCCCCTCAGTGGACGATCTTGGCCAGCGCCAGCTCGATGATGTCGGTGGCCCCCCGGTCCTTCAGGGCCGGGATGAGCTCGTTGATCTCCGACTTCGGCACCACCGTCTCCACCGCGAACCCGCCCCCGCCGAACAGCTCCGACACGGTCGGCGCCCGGAGCGACGGCAGGAGGGTGATGACCGCGTCGAGCTGGTCCGGCGCCACGTTCAGCTTCACCAGGACCTTGCCCCGGGCCTCGAGGGTCCCCTGGAGCAGGGTGAGGATCTGCTCCATGGCATGGCGCTTGGCGGGGTCCTCGGCGGCGGCCCGATTGGCGATCAGCTCGGTGTGGGACACGAAGAGGGTCTCCACGATCCGGAGGCCGGCGGCCCGGAGAGCGCGCCCGGTCTCGGTGATCTCCACCACGCAGTCGGCAATGTCGGGCACCTTGGCCTCGGTGGCCCCGTAGGAGAGGCTGACCTCCGCCCGCACGCCGTGCTTCTCGAGGTAGCGCCGGGTCAGCTCGGGGTACTCGGTCGACACCCGCAGCGCCCCACCGGTGCCGGTGCCGGAGGCGGCCAGGTCGGTCACCGACGTGGCCGGCGAGTCCTTGGCCACGGCCAGGACCACCTGGATGGGGTTGGCGGTGGCCTTGGAGTACTGCAGCACCCCGAGGGAGGTGACCTCGCTCCCCCGCTCCTCCACCCAGTCGCGGCCGGTGATGCCGAGGTCGAACATCCCGTCGGCCACGTACAGCGGGATCTCCTGGGGGCGCAGGATCCGCACCTCGTCGATGCGCGGGTCGTCGATCGCCGCCCGGTAGTCGACGTCGGACGAACGGGTCACGGCCAGGTCGGCGGCGCTGAACAGCTCCAGCGTCGCCTTCTCCAGCGAGCCCTTGGGCAGCACCATCCGCAGCACGGTCAGACCTCCCCGCCGGGGATCGCCGCCAGTAGTCGCACCATCTCGATCGCCGTCACCGCCGCCTCCCGGCCCTTGTTGGTCTCGTCGTCCCCCGAGCGGACCAGGGCCTGGTCCACGGTATCGGTGGTCAGCACGCCGAACACCACGGGGACCCCGGTGTCGAGCTGGACCTGCTGCAGTCCACGGGCGCACTCCCCGGCGACGAAGTCGTAGTGCCCGGTGTCGCCCCGGATGACCGCCCCCAGGCAGACCACGGCGTCGACCGCCCCCGACCGGGCGAACCGCCGGGCCACCAGCGGCAGCTCGAACGCTCCCGGCGCCCAGGCCACCGTCACCGTGTCCGGATCGCCGCCGGCCACGGCCAGGGCGTCGAGCGCGCCGGTGAGGAGGCGGTCGGTGATGCCGCCGTTGAACTCGGCGCAGGCGAAGGCCACGCGGACCCCGGTGGCATCCACCCCGTCGCCACCGGCGTCGATGGAGGTCCCGATCCGGGCGGCGGCCCGCGACTTGGCCCCCTCGGGGAGCAGCGTCAGGTCAGAGGACGTCATCGAGGCCCTCCAGCAGGTGGCCCATCCGCTCGCGCTTGGTCCGCAGGTACTTGATGTTCTCCGGGTTGGTCACCGGCTGGATGGCAACCCGCTCGACGATGTCGAGCCCGAAGCCCTCGAGGCCGCCGTACTTGGTGGGGTTGTTGGTCATCAGGCGCATGGTGGTGACCCCGAGGTCGACCAGAATCTGGGCGCCGATGCCGTACTCGCGCGAGTCCGAGGGCAGCCCCAGCTCGAGGTTGGCGTCGACGGTGTCGAGGCCCTCCTCCTGGAGGGAGTAGGCCCGCAGCTTGTGGGCCAGCCCGATACCACGGCCCTCGTGGCCGCGCAGGTAGACCACCACGCCGCTGCCGTTCTCGGCGATGGTCGCCATCGCCCCCTGCAGCTGGGGGCCGCAGTCGCACCGCAGCGAGCCGAAGGCGTCGCCGGTCAGGCACTCGCTGTGCACCCGGACCAGCACGTCGGGCTGCCCGTCCACCTCGCCCTTGACCAGCGCCACGTGCTGCTCGCCGTCGAGCACCGACTCGTAGGCGACGGCGGTGAACTCGCCGTACTCGGTGGGGATCCGGGCGCTGGCGATCCGCCGGACCAGCTTGTCGTTCCGCCGCCGGTACCGGATCAGGTCGGCGATGGAGATGAGGTGCAGGCCGTGCTTCTCCGTGAACGCCTCGAGCTCGGGCAGGCGGGCCATGGTCGACTTGTCCTCGCTCACCACCTCGCACAGCACCCCGGCCGGGAACATGCCCGCCGCCCGGGCCAGGTCGACGGCCGCCTCGGTGTGTCCGGCCCGCTTGAGCACGCCGCCCGGGCGGTACCGGAGGGGGAAGATGTGTCCTGGCCGGTTCAGGTCGGAGGCCCGGGTGTGGGGGTCGGCCAGCGCCTTGATGGTGGCCGACCGGTCGGAGGCGGAGATGCCGGTGGTGGTGCCGTGGCGGTAGTCGACGCTCACGGTGAAGGCGGTCCGCTGGATCTCCGTGTTGGTCGACACCATGAGGGGCAGCTCGAGGTGCTCCACCCGTTCGGGGGTCAGCGGGGCGCAGATGAGTCCGGAGGTGTGGTTGATGAAGAAGGCGATCTTCTCGGGCGTGACGGCATCGGCCGCCATGATGAGGTCGCCCTCGTTCTCGCGGTCCTCGTCGTCGACCACGACGACGATCTCCCCCCGGGCGATCGCTTCGATCGCGTCTTCAACCGTCGAGAACGGCATCGAGCCTTGTCTCCCTCACCATGCTGGGGCGCGTGAGTTCCACCCGCAGATCGCCTCCCAGGCTAGTGGCCGTCCGGACGGTCCCCCGCCAGAGCTCCCCCAGCGTCGGTGCGCCCGGCCCGGCGAACAGGGGGCGGGCGTCGTCGCCACCGAACAGCGCCGGTGCCAGATAGAGGACGTAGCGGTCGACCAGGCCGGCAGCGTGGAAGGCGTGGGCGACGCCGGCGCCCCCCTCCACCAGCAGCTGGAGCACTCCCCGGTCCCCCAGGTCGACGAGGACGTCCTCGAGGTCACCGGCCATCTCGAGGGCCGGCAGCACCGCGGCGCCAGCCGGGGCCCGACCGAGGACCACCCGCAGGGGCTGCTCCCCGGCCCCCCGGTGGTCGGGATCGTCCTCCGGCAGCCGGACGGTGAGGGACGGGTCGTCGGCCCGCACCGTCCCCGCCCCGACGAGCACGGCGTCGGAGCGGGCCCGGAGGCGGTGGGCGTCGGCCCGAGCCTCCACGCCGGTGATCCACTGGCTGGTCCCGTCCGGCGCCGCCGTCCGGCCGTCGAGGGTGGCGGCCAGCTTGAGGACCACCCACGGCCGCCCGGTACGGCGGTGGTGCAGGTAGGCGGCCAGCTGCTCGTCGACCGAGGCGGCGCCCACCCCCGCCTCGACGTCCAGGCCGGCCTGCCGGAGAGCGGCGATCCCCCGACCGGCCACCTGTGGATCGGGATCCTCCACCCCGACCACCACCCGCCGGATGCCCGAGGCGATGATGGCCTCGGTGCACGGCGGAGTCCTCCCGTGGTGGGCGCACGGCTCCAGGGTCACGTAGAGGGTGGCCAGCTCGGCGTAGTCGCCCGCCGCGGCGAGGGCGGTTACCTCGGCGTGGGGACCGCCCGGTGGGGCGGTGGCACCGAGGAACCAGCCCGGATCGTCGACGTCGAGACCGAGGGCGTCGGTTCCGTCGATCTCCGCGCTGCCGCCCGGCACCAGATCGTCCCCGGCCGGTCCGGCCGCCGGGGGCACCACCACCGCCCCCACCCACGGGTTGGGCGACGTGCGTCCCCGGACCGCCTCGGCGGCCGCCACGGCACGGAGCATCCAGCGCTCGTCGCGCCGCCGGCGTTCGTCGCTCAGGACGGACCGTCCACCGGTATGCCGACCGCCTCCCGGGCGGCCGTCAGGATCCCCCGGACCGCCGCCACCGGGTCGTCCCGGCCGTAGACGGCGGAGCCGGCCACGAAGACGTTGGCCCCCGACCGGGCGGCCTCCACCACGGTGTGCTCGTCAATACCGCCGTCGACCTCCACGTCGACCGCCAGGCCGCCGGTGGCCACCGCGTCGCGCACCTGGCGCACCTTGGGCATCACGTCGGCGATGAACGACTGACCTCCGAAGCCGGGGAACACGGTCATGCACAGCACCAGGTCCACCAGGCCGAGGAACGGCTCGATGGCCGAGAACGGGGTGTCCGGGTTGGCCGCCAGGCCGACCCGGAGACCGAGGTCGCGCATCTGGGCGCAGAGGGCGGCGGTGTCCCCCACCTCCACGTGCACGGTGCAGCCGTCGGAGCCGGCGTCCCGGAAGGGTTCGAGGTACCGGGCCGGGTCGGTGATCATCAGGTGGGTGTCGAAGAAGAGTCGGGAGTGCCGGCGCAGCGATGCCACCACCGGCGGCCCGACGCTCAGGTTCGGCACGAAGTGGCCGTCCATGACGTCGACGTGGAGCCAATCCGTGGCGGGCGCCACCCGGTCGACGGCATCCGACAGGCAGCCGAAGTCGGCCGAGAGGATGGACGGCGCCACCCGGAGCGCCGAGGTGTCATCGGTGGCCGGCATGGACGCCGAGCCTACCGGGCGGTCGGCGTCGGTCCGGTGGTCCGGTGGTCCGGTGGTCCGGTTCAGCCGCCCAGCCGCTCCCCCGGTGCCGGACGGGCGCCCCGCAGCCACGAGCCGGCGTCCATCGGCTGACGGCCCTCCGGCTGGACGGTCACCAGCCGGAGGCGGCTCCCCTCGCCGGCGGCCACCAGGTCGCCGTCCAGCTGGCCGGGCCCGTCGACGGTATCGGCGCCACCTGGTCCGCGGCCGGCGGCGTCCGGGGCGGCGGCGGAGGCCGCCCGGAGCACCCGGAGCCGTTTGCCCCGGAAGGTCGTCCACGAGCGGCCGAGGCGGACCACCCGACGCAGCTGGTAGGCCGGGAGCTCCCACTGCAGCTCGAGCTCCTCGGGCCGGATCTTCTCGGCGTAGCTGGGGGTGCCCACCTGGTCACGGGGGACCGGCAACCCGGCCAGCCCCCCGCCGAGGTGCTGGTCGAGCAGGCGGCAGCCGATCACCACCAGCCGGGCCCGGAGCTCATCGACCGACTCGTCGTCGTCGATGGCGGTATCGTCCTCGGCGTAGATGCCGCCGGTGTCGAGGCCTGCCTCCACGGCCATCAGGCACACACCGGTCTCGGCGTCGCCCTCGAGGATCGCCCGCTCGACCGGTGCCGCCCCGCGCCACCTCGGCAGGAGCGAGAAGTGCAGGTTCACCATGGGCAGCCGTTCGAGCACCGCCACGGGGACGATGCGCCCGTAGGCCACCACCACGCCGAGCTCGGCACCGACCCCGACCGCGTCGTCCAGCGAGTCGGTCACGGGCAGGCCGAGCCCGAGGGCGGCCGCCTTCACCGGACTGGGGACCAGGGTGGCGCCCCGCCCCCGTCGCTTGTCGGGACGGCTGACCACCAGCGCCACGTCGTGGCCGGCGTCCACCAGGGTGCGCAGGGGTGCCACCGCGGCGTCGGGCGTCCCCAGGTAGACCAGTCGCGCCATGGACCGGAACGCTACCGGAGCCCGAGTCCGGGGATGCTCAGAGCTCCCGGCCGTCCCCGGGTACCGCCGAGACCAGCTTGGCCTCCATCGCGGTGGTGTCGAGGCCGAGCGAGCGGTCGCGCAGCACCCGGAGCGCCTGCTTCCGGAGGTCGTCGTCGAGACGCTCCACCATCAGGACGCCGTCGAGGTGGTCGACCTCGTGCTGGAACACCCGGCCGAGGAACTCGTCGGCCTCGATGGACAGCTCGTTGCCGTCGAGGTCGATGCCGGTGATGTGGACAGCCATGGGTCGCACGATCCCGAGCCGGAGCTCGGGGATCGAGAGGCATCCCTCCTCGAAGTACCACTCGCCCGACGACTCCACGATCGACGGGTTGATCATCACCTCGGGGCCGTCGCCCACGTCGTAGACGAACAGCCGCTTCTGCACCCCGACCTGGGGGGCGGCTAGGCCGGCCCCGACCGCGTCGTACATGGTGTCGACCATGTCCTCCACCAGGCGCACCAGGGCTCCGTCGACCGTGTCGACCTCGCGGGCCGCCTGCTTCAGCACGGGATCGCCGTAGGTGCGCACGGAGTACGAGGACATGCGTCCATTCTACGGCGCCGGTGCCCGCACCCGGTGCGGCCCGGGGACCGGTAGGGGCTCCGGCTGACTCCGGCAGTCCTCGATTCGGGGTATCCGCCCCGGACCGGAGGTCGGCTGCCCGATCGGTCAGGGGGTGGTGCTCTGACAGGCTGCGCCCGCGCACACGTCCGGAATGATCCCGGTATCGAAGAACGAGATGATCTGCGACAGGCCCGGGACGTTGTTGTGCCGACCATCCTCGTGCGGATCGGCGCCGTAGGCCGGACCGTTGGGTGCCAGGTTGACGGTGGGGGACGTGGGCGTGCCGTAGTCCCACAGCACCAACCCGGCCCGGGCGGGCTTCGTCTGGTCGAGCGCCGACAGGCCCCATTGCGGGGTCACCGGGATGTTCAGCCGGGCCGGCCCTCCCATGAACGACGGGTCCAACGCCGGCTGGTGGTTCTCGGCACCGATGCTGCGGGCCAACATCTCGGCGGATACGTCCGCCACCTGGTGATCACCGTAGTTCTCGATGATGAAGACCTGCTTGGCCGGGATCCCCGGGTAGGGATCGGACGTCAGGTGCTGTGCATACCCGTCGTTCTCGCCCTGGTCCCAGAGCAGTTGGGCGATCTGCAACACGATCTGCTGGTCCACCGGATCGGTGTAGGCCTTGTCGTAGATTGCCGAGAACTCGTTCCAGTCGACGGACCGGTTGAGCAGGAGGCCTCCGTAGTCCATGCCGGGTTGGCCCAGGACCACCCGCGTCCACTCCGAGGAGAGGGCGGAGGCCGCACCGCCCATGATGCCCCCCTGGCTGTATCCGAGGTACGCAGTCTGGCCCACCTGGAAGAGCGGGTGGCCTCCTGTGTCCTGGAAGGCGGGGTCGGTAGCGAAGCCGTCCGGTGAATTGAGGAGGCGGCCGAGGAATTGGACGTTCACGAATCCCTGGAGCATGTGGTCGACCTGGGTGCTCCACGTCGACATGTCGTTGAGATTGCGAACCACGTTCGACAGATCACTGGACGACATCCCGACCCAGTCGGTGGCACACCCCATCCGGTCGAGTCCCACCAGCGCGGAGAACGAGGAGCCCTCCACCTCGCCGGCGCTTCCAAGCAGGCCGTGGCCGTACACCGTGGGAAGGGCGGGGCCCCCGGCCTGAATCGTCGCCGGTGTCACGCAGATGAAGTTGGCCGTCCACGTCAGATTGCCATTGATCGCCGGGTTGCCGGCACTGTCGGTGTGCATGGCCGACAGATCGGTCGTGTCCTGTAGGAAGAGCGGAACCTGGAACGTCCCGTGCACGTCGCGTAGGCCGTTGCTCGTGGTGTCGGAGGTGACCGTGTACGCCGGCGCGTAGTCGGCGACCGGCACGGTCGGTTGTCCGGCCATCGGCAGGTGGTTGGCGGCGAGCCACTGGTAGGCCTGGGTGCGCATGGTGAGCGCGCGTCCGGCCAGGCTCTGCGCGCTGGCCACCGTGAAGTCCCATGCCTGGTACGGGAGGGTCCCTCCGAGCACCGGTGCCAGGTCACCCCTGATCACCGACCTGATGTGGGCGCCACGGGTGATCGGTAGCAGTGCGCCGTTCAACGCCTCTGTGGTGGACGGCAGCGGGGGAATCGGATTGCCCGAGGTGTCCACCAGGTTCCGCAGCGCCACCGCGAACCGGTGTCCTTCGGTAAGGGCGACAGCCGGATGGATGAGCAGCAGTTGCTCGGCCGGATCCGATGTCTGGGCGTCGAGCTCGGCAAAGTAGGGAACGCGGGCATGGGTCACGGTGTCGTAGATGACGATGGGGGCATCAGGCGCCAGCGACAGCCCGATGTTGGTCGAGGTCGCGATGCCCGACCTCGACAGATCGAGGTTCTGGACGTAGGTCATGATCACCGATCCCGGTGAAAAGCCGTCCGCCTGGTTCTGCGAGGCGGTATCGACGTGCACGCCCTTGACGTTGGTGGGGGTGACCTTCGGCGAGATGTCCAGACGACGACCGGTGGTTGTGGCCTGCGATGCGACGGTGAAGGCGTCGTTGGGCCACGGCAACAGGCAGTGGTGGCCGGCCGGCGCCGTGAGGAGCACGTCGCAGCCGTTGACGGTCGGGCTGGGAACTCCGGAGCCGGTGGGCGCCATCCCCACGATCGGCCGGTTCAGGGCCGTCCCGCCCATGGATCCGTGGAAGCCGGCGTCGCCGAAGGAGAAGATGCCGCCGTCGGAGGCCGCCAGCCAATAGCCGCGACCGCCGACCGTCCCTCCCATCCCCACGATCGGCCGGTTCAGAGCCGTCGCGCCCATGGATCCGTGGAAGCCGGCGTCGCCGAAGGAGAAGATGCCACCGTCGGAGGCCACCAGCCAGTAGCCGCGGCCGTCCAGCGTGGACGCCATGCCCACGATCGGCCGGTTCAGGGCCCTCGCTCCCATGGACCCGTAGAAGGCGGCGTCACCGAAGGAGAAGATGCCGCCGTCGGATGCCACCAGCCAGTAGCCCCCACCATCCGGTGTGGACGCCATCCCCACGATCGGCCGGTTCAGGGCCGTGCCGCCCATGGAGCCGTAGAAGCCGGCGTCGCCGAAGGAGAAGATGCCGCCGTCGGATGCCACCAGCCAGTAGCCCCCACCATCCGGTGTGGGCGCCATCCCCACGATCGGCCGGTTCAGGGCCGTGCCGCCCATGGAGCCGTAGAAGCCGGCGTCGCCGAAGGAGAAGATGCCCCCGTCGGCGGCCGCCAGGCGGTATCCCTTGGCGTCGGGCGTGGCGGCCATGCCGACGATCGGCCGGTTCAGGGCTGTCGCGCCCATGGAGCCGCGGAAGGCGGCATCGCCGAAGGAGAAGATGCCGCCGTCGGACGCCACCAGCCAGTAGCCGCCCGGGTCGGTCGCTCGTGAGGCGACCGCGGCCGCGGGTGGACCGACCGCGGATGCGGGGTCGATCACCCCTGGTGCCGCGCCGAGTATGGCGGCAGCTGCAAGACAGGCCACACTGCACCGCAGAACCCGGGCCCAGCTCCGACTGCCGACGGCACGAATCCGATGAGCCCGGATCCCCACTGCGGCCGCAGGCGGCGCATCTGCACTGCAGGCCTCCCCGGACGTCCCCAGAGCCATTGTCATCCGTTGCCTCCCCTGACCGGCATTGACCTGGAATTCTGCGCACGCCACCCCGGTTTTGGGAGTTTCACAGGGCCAATTCAAACCGTCAAGTGGCGGTGCAGCGCGCCCGTCACGACGCCGACGCCGGATCGCGACGGCCGTCCTGTCAGCTCAGTACCGGCGCACTCCGACCCTGGTCATGACGGTGTACCGTCCCGGTTCGCGCACCTCCAAGCCCGCCGGCGCACGCCTGCCTGTGCTGTCCCGGGACCCGGTGAACGTCGCCGGGCGGGGGCTAGACGTCGGTGGGATCCACCTCGACACGGAGCCGTCCGGCGGGGCGCTCCACCGAGGCCAGGGCGTCGCACAGGCGCCGGTGGTCGTCGGCCCGCACCAGCCACCGGTCGTCGGCCGGCATCGAGACCGTCAGGCCGTCGACGACCCGCAGGCCGTCGGCGTAGGCAGCGGCCGCCCCGCCCCGCAGCAGTGCCAGGGCGCAGAACGGCGGGAGCCCGAGCATCGTCCGGAGCCGGTGTTCGGGGCCGGACAGCAGGGTCGGATCGCCGTGGACCGCCGCCCGCAGCGCCTCGTGGTCGGGGACCCGGGTCTGGACCAGCACCCGCCCCCCGCCGTCCCGGCCCCCGACCAGGCGGGCGGCTCGGGCCAGCAGGGCCAGTGCCTCCTCCCCGGCCCCGAACCGCGGCGCCAGGAGGTGCTGGTCGAAGTCGAGGAATGCCACCGCGTCGGCCCGGACCACCCGGTGCAGCGCCGCCTCGGTGCCGACCACCAGGCGCTCCCTCCCGTCGAGGGACGCCCCGTCCCACTCCTCCGGCGCTCCCCCCGACACCTCGACCGCTGTCACCCCGACCAGGGCGGAGAGCTCCTCGGTCGCCCGGGACACCCCCATCCGGAGGAGCTTCAACCGCCTCGAGTCGCACTGCGCGCACATCGGTGGGCGGGTGAGTCCGCACCGGCGGCAGGTCAGCTCCCCGCCGGATTCGGACTGCACCAACGAGCTGCCGCAGCGCGTGCACCGGGCCAGAGCACCGCAGTCGGCGCAGGCCAGCAGGCGCGCCCGGCCTCTGCGGTGGAGGATGCACACCGCCCGACCCCCGGGCCGGTCGAGCACCGACCGGAGCAGTCCGGCCAGCCGCTCCGAGAAGAGCCCGGTGCGGGGGTCGTCCCCGGTCCGGTCGACCACCTCGACCACCGGCCAGCCACGGCGTTCCACCGTCCGCGGGGTGGCGACCACCCGGGAATCCTCGAGGAGGGCCACGGTCGGGCAGGGTGTGACCAGAGCCAGCGGAGCACCGTCCCGCCGGGCGCGTTCGGCCACCACGTCCACCGCCGACCAGGTGGGCGACCGCTCCTCCCGGTAGGCCTCGTCGTGGGCGTCGAAGATCAGTGCCCCCCGCAGGGCCCGGAGCGGGGCCCAGGCCGCCGCCCGGGTGCCCACCACCACCCGGTCCCCCGCCGCCGCATCGCACCAGCCGTCGGGGAGCAGGGCCACCGGCGCCCCGGCGCGGCGGAGTCGCTCGGCCAGCTGGGCGGCGCGGGCATGGGAAGGTGCGAGTAGCAACAGGCCGGCCGGGCCCAGGACGGCGACGAGCTCGAGGGCCACCAGGGAGGCGTCGAGGGCGGGGGCCAGGCGGACCACCGTCGGACGACCGGGCCGGGCGACGGCTTCGGCCACCATGCCCACCGAGCCGCCCCCCGGGGACGCCACCGGGGCACGGATGCCGGCGGGGCGCCGGTCACCACCTCCCGACGGGGTCGCCCGGACCACCCGTTCCGGCGAGGCGGTACCCAGAAAGGACGACTGGGGGCCCGCCCAGCGCCACGCCGCCCACTCGGCCAGCGCCACCACCGCCGGCGGCGGCCCGTCCCCGCTGGACAGGGCGATCGGCTTGGGTACGACCCCCTCGGGCGGCGTCACCCCGTCCTCGACCACCCAGGCGCCGACCCGGCGGTTCTGCAGCTCGATCCGGACCCGACTCCCCACCCGGACCTGCCCGTCGAGGGCTTCGGGAACGGTGTAGTCGAACCGGCGGTGGACCGCCGGGATATCGGGGACCACCCGGACCACCCTGGCCGCCCGGACCGCTCCGGCCTCCCGGGCCGGGCGCCCGGGTGTCGGCGCGTCCCCCCCGCCTGATCCCGTTCCGGGGCTCAGAGGCCGAGCGCCTGCTTGAGGTCGTCGACCCGCGACGTGTCCTCCCAGGTGAAGTCCTTCTCACCCCGGCCGAAGTGGCCGTAGGCCGCCGTCTTCCGGTAGATCGGGCGCTTGAGGTCGAGGTCGCGCACGATGGCCGCCGGGCGCAGGTCGAAGATGGCGTCGACCGCCTCGGCGATCTTCGCCGGGTCGACCTTCTCGGTACCGAACGTCTCGACCAGCAGCGACACCGGACGGGCCACGCCGATGGCGTAGGCGACCTGGACCTCGCACCGGCTGGCGGCGCCGGCGGCCACCACGTGCTTGGCCACCCAACGGGCGGCGTAGGCGGCCGAGCGGTCCACCTTGGAGGGGTCCTTGCCCGAGAAGGCGCCACCACCGTGACGGGCCATCCCGCCGTAGGTGTCCACGATGATCTTCCGACCGGTGAGGCCGGTGTCGGCGTGGGGACCGCCCAGCTCGAAGACGCCGGTCGGATTGGCCAGGATCCGCACGGTGTCGGTGTCGAGGTCGGTAGGGAGCAGGGGGTGGATCACGTTGTCGCGCAGGTCGGGCAGCAGCAGGGTCTCGAGGTCGACGCCCGGGTCGTGCTGGGTCGAGATCAGCACGGTCTCCAGCGCCACCGGCCGTCCGTCCTCGTAGCGCACGCTGACCTGGGTCTTCCCATCCGGGCGTAGGTACGGGAGGATCCCCACCCGTCGCACCTGGGCGAGGCGCTGGGCCAGTCGGTGGGCCAGCCAGATCGGGAGCGGCATCAGGTCGGGCGTCTCGTCGCAGGCGTAGCCGAACATCATCCCTTGGTCGCCGGCGCCCTGGGCGTTGAGGAGGTCCTCGCCGCCGGTGCCCGCCCGGACCTCGAAGGCGTTGTCCACGCCCTGGCCGATGTCAGGCGACTGCTCGTCGAGGGCCACCATGACCCCGCAGGTCTTCCCGTTGATGCCGTAGGCGTCGTTGTCGTACCCGATGTCGAGCACCGTCTGGCGGACCAGGCCCGGGATGTCCACGTAGGTGGACGTGGTGATCTCCCCGGCCACCAGCACCAGGCCGGTGGTCAGGAGGGTCTCGCAGGCCACTCGGCTGTCGGGGTCGTCCGCCAGCAGGGCGTCGAGGACGCTGTCGGAGATCTGGTCGGCCATCTTGTCCGGATGGCCCTCGGTGACCGACTCGGACGTGAAGGTGTATCGGGTGCTCACTGGTGGTTCCGTTCTGCTCGAGGGGTCTGGTCTTCGGATGGGTGCTGGTCGGTGCGGCAGGTGCTCATGGTCGTCTCGGCCCGGAGGCCGTCGGGGCGTGGTGCCCCGTCCCGGGGCACCCGCACCGTCCGACCGGTCACAGCGGGTTGCCGGCGGCCCCGTCGCCGGCCGGGAGGTGTCGGGCCGGAAGGAGCCCGACCACCCTATCCAAGACGGCGTCCGCCACGGCGTCTTTGCCCGTCAGGGCCACCTCGGTGGTCCGGCCGTCGGCACCGAGGACGGTGACGGCATTGGTGTCGTGGTCGAAGCCCACGCCGGGGGCGGAGACGTCGTTGGCCACCATCAGGTCGACACCCTTGGCCACCAGCTTGGCGGCGGCGCGCTCGGCCACCGCGTCGGTCTCGGCGGCGAAGCCCACCAGGACCTGCGTCCCGGTCCGCCGGCGCCCCAGCTCGGCGAGGATGTCCGGGGTCGGCTCCAGCACGATGTCGGGCACGCCGTCGGACTTGTGGAGCTTGGAGTCGGCGACCTCCTTGGGTCGGAAGTCGGCCACCGCCGCGGCCATCACCACGACATCGGCGGTGGGGGCGAGCGCCACCATGGCCGCCTCCATGTCGGCGGCGGTCTCCACCTCGTGCACGGTGACCCCGTCGGCCACCGGCCGGCCGGTGGCGGTGGTGACCAGGTCCACCCGGGCACCACGCCGGCGGGCGGCGGCGGCCAGGGCGTGGCCCTGCTTGCCGGACGAGCGGTTGGTGAGGAAGCGGACCGGGTCGATGGGCTCACGGGTGCCTCCGGCGGAGACCAGCACCCGGAGACCGCCCAGATCGGCCACCGGCGCCCCGGCGCCCCGTCCGAGCAGGTCGAGCACGGTCTCGACGATGACGGCCGGATCGGCCAGCCGGCCGGTCCCGCTGTCGCCTCCGGCCAGGCGCCCCTCCCCCGGGGGCACCACCACCACACCCCGGGAGCGGAGAGTGTCCAGGTTGTGCTGGACGGCCGGGTGCTCCCACATCTCGGTGTGCATGGCCGGGCAGAGCACCACGGTGGCGGCGGTGGCCACCAGCGTGGTGGTGAGGAGGTCGTCGGCCAGCCCGTTGGCGAACCGCCCGATGAGGTCCACGGTGGCGGGAGCCACCACGATCAGGTCGGCTCGCTGTCCCAGCCGGGTGTGGGGGATCGGCGAGATCTCGTCCCACAGGCTGGTCTGGGCGGGTTCCGAGCCCACCGCGTCGAAGGTGGCCTTGCCCACGAAGCGGGTGGACCGCTCGGTGAGCACCGGCGTCACGTGGACCCCGGCGTCGACCAGGCGCCGGCAGACGTCGACCGCCTTGTAGGCGGCGATGCCGGCCGAGACCCCGAGGACGACGTAGGGACGGGTCGGGCCCGGCATGGTCGTTCGGGGCCGGTTCGAGCTACTCGGTCGGCTCGGTCGGGCCGGTGTCGGCCCCGCCCTCGAGCCCGATGAGTCCGGACGCCTCGGCCAGGGCTGCCGCCTCGGCGAGCGCCGCGGCCTCGGCCAGGGCGGCCTCCTCCTCCGGATCGGGACGGGTGTAGGTGGCCTTGCCCGCCGCCACCTCCTCGAAGGCGATGGACAGGGGCTTGCCCGACACGGAGGCGACCTGCGGCGGGACGACCACGCCGATGCCCTCGCCCAGGCTGTTGTAGTAGCTGTTGACCTGGCGGGCTCGACGCGAGGCCAGGGCCACCAGGGTGAACTTGGAGTCGACCTTGTCGAGGAGGTCCTCGATCGGCGGGTCCATCAACGTGCTTCGGGTCTGGGCCATCAGCGTCCTTTGGATGGGTCGTCGGGTGGTGCCCCGGGGGCCTCGTCTGCGCCGCCGGCCGTCTCGCCGCCCCGGGGGGCGGCGGAGCGATAGCTGTCCACTATACCGGCAACCTGGTCCGTGGCCCGCACCAGGTCGTCGTTGACCACCTCGTGGTGGGCGATGCCGCGCCCGATCCGGACCTCCTCCGCACCGGCCCGGAGGCGCTTGGCCACGTGCTCCTCGTCGTCGCCTCGGCCACGCAGTCGCTCGGCCTGGACCTCGTCGGACGGCGGCACCAGGAGGACCAGCCGGGCGTCCGGTCGTCGGGTGCTGACCTGCTGGGCCCCCTGGAGGTCGATCTCCAGCAGCACGTCGGACCCTTCCGGGGGGTCGGGCAGGGGGGTGCCGTAGAGATTGCCGAGGAACTCGGCCCACTCGAAGAAGCCGCCCTCGGCCGCCCGGGCCTCGAAGGTCGGCCGGTCCACGAAGTGGTAGGCGTCCTCGGGCTCGCCCGGCCGGCGGGCGCGGGTCGTCCAGGATCGGCTGAGCCAGAGACGGGGGTCGGCCTCGACCAACCGGGCGGCGATGGTCCCCTTGCCGGCACCGCCGGGACCGAAGAGGACGAAGACCAGCGGCTCGGGCGGCGGTGCGCCCTGGTCCGGGAGTGGTCCGCTCAGCGAGCGGTCTCGCGGAGCAGCGACTCGCGCTGGTTGCTCCCGAGTCCCTGCAGGCGACGGCTCTCGCTAATCCCCACCGTCTCCATCAGGCGGCGCGCCTTGACCTTTCCGAGACCGGGAAGTGACTCGAGCACGGAGAGCACCTTCATCTTCCCGATCGTCTCGTTGGCGTCCGCCTGGGTGAGGAGCTCGGAGAGGCTGAGCGAACCCAGCTTCAGTTTCTCCTTGACCTCGGCCCGCTCGCGGCGGACCACGGCGGCCTTCGCCAGGGCGGCCTGGCGCTGTTCGGGCGTAAGTGCAGGCGGTTGCGGCATGCACGCGACGATAGCGCCTCCACGGGTCGCGTTCATGCCCGATACTGGAGGCGTGCCGACGGTCGATCTCAACGCCGACCTGGGAGAAGCCGAAACGGTCGCGCCGTCGGACCTCGCCGTCCTCACCGAGGTGTCGAGCGCCAACATCGCCTGCGGGTTCCACGCCGGCAATCGCGAGGTGATGCGGGCGACCTGCCGGGCCGCCCTCGAACGTGGCGTGGCCATCGGTGCACACGTCTCCTACCGGGACCGCGAGGGATTCGGTCGCCGGCCGATAGAGGTGCCCGGCTTCGAACTGATGACGGACCTGGTCGAGCAGTGCCGGACCCTGCAGGAGGCGGCGGCGGCGGTCGGGGCGACCGTGCGCTATGTCAAGCCGCACGGCGCCCTCTACCACCGGATGCGGGTCGACCCCCGGGTGGCCCGGGTGGTGCTGCTCGCCATGGAACTGTCACGGATCCCGCTGCTCCTGACCTCCCCCGGTGCCGCCATCGTGACGATGGCCGCCGAGGTTCCGACCTCGGTGGCCTTCGAGGGGTTTGCCGACCGCTCCTACCGGAAGGACGGCACCCTGGTCCCCCGGGGCGAGGTGGGAGCGCTGATCGAGGACCCCGACGTGGTGGCGCGCCGGGCGGTGTCGCTGGCCGTCGACGGTGGGGTGGAGGCGGTCGGCGGATCGTGGGTGGCGGTACCGTGCCACTCGATCTGCCTCCACGGCGACACCCTGGGGGCGGCGGCGGCCAGCCGGGCCGTGCGGGGGGCGCTCGCCGAGGCCGGGGTCATCATCGCCCCGTTCGTCGACCGGTTCCCGGCGCGCCACCGACCGACGGACCCCGCGTCGCCGTGAACCGATCACTGCGGTGAGCCGGGTCACTCCGTTCGGCGACGCCGGGTGGCTGGTGGAGGTCGACGGTGTGCGGGCCGCCCACCAGGTGGCCACCGCCATCGAGGAGGCGGTCATCGAGGGAGTGGCGCCCGCCGGCGTGCTCGGCGTCACCGTCGGGTACGGCTCGGTCGTGGTCACCGTCGATCCGGCCGTCGATCCGGCCGTCGATCCGGAGAGGTGGCTCGGCGGGCTGGTCGGTGGGGCCGTACCCACGACCGGCCTCCCGGGCGACGGCGCGTCAGCGGAGCACCCCGAGCGTCCGGTGGCCGCCACCGTCGAGATCCCGGTCACGTTCGACGGCGCCGACCTCGGCGAAGTGGCATCGCTCCTCGGCCTCGGAACGGCCGAGGTGGTCGGCCTCCTGACCGGTGTCGACCTCGAGGTGGCCTTCCTCGGCTTCGCTCCCGGGTTCCCCTACCTGGTCGGCCTGCCGGGTCCCCTGGCCGGTCTGTCCCGGAGGACGACGCCCCGGGTGTCCGTCCCCGCCGGTTCGGTGGCGGTGGCCGGTGGGTTCGCCGCCGTCTACCCCCGGTCGACGCCGGGTGGCTGGAACCTGCTGGGCCGCACCGGGTTGACGCTGTTCGACCCCGACACGCCGCCCTATGCCCGGCTGCGGGCCGGCGACACGGTGCGGTTCATCCTCACCGACGTCCCTCCCCCGCCCCGACGCCGTGGGAACCCCCCCGGAGCGGTCGACGGCAACCGCCGTCGGGTGCTCACCGCCGGGGGTCCCCGTTCGCTCCGTGTCCTCGAGCCGGGCCTGTTCACCCTCGTGCAGGATGCGGGGCGCCCGTCCCTGAGCGCCGTCGGGGTGCCGGTGGCCGGTCCCGCCGACCCGGTGGCGATGACGCTGGCCAACCGCCTGGTCGGCAACCCCGACGGGGCCGCCGCCCTGGAGGTCACCGCCCGGGGTCCGAGCCTCGAGGTCCTCGGTCAGCTGCACCTGGCGGTGGTCGGTGCCGGAGCGGCGGCGGTGGAGCTCCGGGTCGACGGACGGACGGCACCGGCGGACGCGGTGGTGCCGGTGACCTCGGGCCAGGTGGTGTCCGTCGGCGCCCTGCGGTCGGGCCTCCGGGCCTACCTGGCGGTGGCCGGCGGGTTGGAGACGCCGACGGTCGCCGGGTCCCGGTCGTCAGACGTGCTCAGCGGGCTGGGACCGGGAGCCCTCCGGGAGGGGGACCGCCTCGGTATAGGTGCACCGGGCCGGCCGCACGGACATCTGGTGCCGACGGACGAACCGCCGGTCGGCAGCACGCCGATCCGCGTGCTGGCCGGGCCGACACCGTTCGACCCGGCCGGAGACGAGTTCCGGAAACTGCTGGCGACGGCCTGGCAGGCCGGTCCGGACGTCAACCGCATCGGCGTGCGCCTCCATGCCGAAGGCGTCAGGCTCAGCTCACCTCCCAGAGGGATTCCGTCGACGGGCATGCGGAACGGTGCCATCCAGGTGCCGCCCGACGGCCGGCCCATCGTGTTGCTGCCCGACCACGCCACCGTCGGCGGGTACCCGGTGGTCGCCACCGTCATCACCGCCGACCTCGGTCGGCTCGGCCAGGTGCGGGGCGGGGACGCGGTGCGCTTCGAGGAGGTGACCCTGGACGAGGCCCGGACCCACCTCGTCACCCTGACTCGGACGATGGCGCAGCGTGTCACCGGCTGGTTCCCGACGGCGTCGGGAACCTGAAGTCCGGGTTGCGGGTGAGCGGCCGGGCGGGCGGGCAGTGCCAGGAGATACTCTCGTCGGACCGAAGAAACCCTAGGGCGGAGGGGTACCAGCTGATGAGGTCGATGTGATCCGATCATGTCTGGTCATGGCGATCGTGGGGGTGTCCCTCACCTGCACCGCCGTGACGGCCAATTCGGCCACGGCCGCACCGCGGTCCGCGTCGGCCCCGGTGTGGGCACGGCTTAATCCGTTGCACGGCCCGTTGGCCCGATCCGAGTCGGCGTCGGCCTACGACCCGGCCACCCGGCAACTCGTGATGTTCGGGGGCTACCGGAGTGGTTCGGAGCCGGTGGTGGGTGACACCTGGGCGTGGTCCGGCAGTGACTGGACACAGCTCCACCCGACCACCAGTCCGGCTCCACGCGCCGGCGCCACGATGGCCTACGACCCGTCCACCGATCAGCTCGTGTTGTTCGGTGGCATCGGCGGCTCCTCTCGGCCGTTCGGCTCGTACTCCGACACCTGGCTCTGGACCGGATCCGACTGGATCCAGCTGCACCCTCCGACAACTCCCGTCGGCGGCGCGATGGCCTTCGACCCCGCCACGGATCAGCTCCTCATGTTCGGCGACGGACCCTCGTCTACGTCGACGTGGGAGTGGACGGGCACCACCTGGCAGCAGCACTTCCCGGCCACGAGCCCGTCCGGGGCGGGATCGATCGACTTCGACCAGTCGACCGCGCAACTCGTCCTGTTCGCCGACGGGTCGGGCGTCTCGTCGGGCTCGACGTGGACATGGGCGGGCTCCACCTGGCAGCAGATCGACGCGGGTACCGGCCCTTCGGCTCTCGACGTCATGGCGTTCGACCCGTGGGGGGTGTGACTCTCATCGGGGGCGGGTCCGACCGGTATGCACGACGGGACCGAAACCTGGGCGTATCCCCCGCCGGTTCCCGCCGGTCCCCCGCCGACCGGCCGGGCCCAACCGCCTACCGCTTGGGTGCCTGCCCCAACAGGCGCAGGAACCAACTCCCCGCCTTCCCCGGCTCCTTGTGCCGGTGGTGGTCCGATCCGTGCCCGTAGCGGGCGTTACCGCCGCTCCCCACGCCGCCGCCGCCGCTCCCCGACCCGGGGGTCGGGATGGTGTTGGGCTCCTCGTACTTCGGCACCTTCTTGAGGTGCTTCTGCTTCTTCCGTGGCTTGCTCCCGCTCGATCCCATGGGTAGATCATGCCCGAGGTCCCCGAGGGGCGGGCGCGGCGATGCCCGTCGGTCACGGCCCACCCGGCGTCGGAAAGCCGGAACGGGGTAGGAAGGGACGGCGGCGTATGACCAACCGTCCCGAGAGGAGCCACCCATGCACACCGACGAGCTGCTGCTCGGAGCCTTCGCCAACGTCCACGACGCCGTCCACCGGGCGGTCGACGGGGCCTCCGGGGCGACACTGGCCTACCGCCCCGACGACGGGTCCAACTCGGTGGCCTGGCTGGTCTGGCACCTGGCGCGCATCCAAGACGACCACGTGGCCGACGTGGCCGGCACCGAGCAGGCCTGGACCGCCGACGGTTGGGGCGGGAGATTCGACCTCCCGTTCGACGCCACCGAGACCGGATACGGCGCCAAGCCCGAGGACGTGGCCGCGCTGTCGGGGGCCACCGCCGACCTGCTGACCGGCTACTACGACGCCGTCCACCAGCGGACCCTCGACTACGTGCGGGGGCTCTCGGACGAGGACCTCGACCGGGTGGTGGACATCCGCTGGGACCCACCGGTCACCCTCGGGGTGCGCCTGACCAGCGTCATCACCGACGACCTCGAGCACGCCGGCCAGGCCGCCTACGTCCGGGGCGTGGCCGAGCGCCGCTGAGCCGCCACGCGCCCGAAGCGACCACGGACCCCCGGAGACCGCCCGCCACCCCGGGTCGCTACCATCGGGTGCATGTCCTCCGTCCAAGAGATCCGGCCGTCCACCGCCAGCGGCGACGACGGCACCTTCGACTCCCTCGATCCCGCCACCGGCGAGGTGGTGGCCACGTTCCCGATCGACGAAGACGCCGTGGTCCGGTACGCGGTCGAACGGGCGCGCGCCGCGGCGACGTGGTGGCAGTCGATCGGCTACCAGGGGCGGGCACACCACCTGGCCGCCTTCAACGGGGAGATCTCGCGGCGGATCGACGAGTTGGCCGACCTGATCCACCGGGAGAACGGCAAGCCCCATGCCGACGCCGTCCTGGAGACGACGCTGGTGATCGACCACCTGGCCTGGGCGGCCCGCAACGCCAAGCGGATCCTCGGGCCGCGAAACGTCTTCCCCGGCCTGCTCGCCCTCAACAACTCGGCCACCGTCGAGTACCAGCCGCTCGGGGTCATCGGGGTGATCGGTCCGTGGAACTACCCGGTGTTCACCCCCATAGGTTCCATCGCCTACGCGCTGGCGGCCGGCAACGCGGTGGTCTTCAAGCCCAGCGAGTTCACCCCGGCCATCGGCAAGTGGTTGGTCGACGCCTGGGCGAAGGCGGTGCCGGAGGGCTGGGAGGTCTTCCAACTGGTGACCGGTCTCGGCGACACCGGTGCCGCACTCTGCCGGTCCGGCGTGGACAAGGTGGCCTTCACCGGGTCGGCCCGCACCGGACGCAAGGTGATGGCCGCCTGCGCCGAGCAGCTCGTGCCCGTCCTGATGGAGTGCGGCGGCAAGGACGCCCTCATCGTGGACGACGGTGCCGACCTCCGGGCCGCCGCCGACGCCGCCCTCTGGGGTGGGATGAGCAACGGTGGCCAGACCTGTATCGGCACCGAGCGGGTCTACGTCACCGAGGCCGTCTACGACGAGTTCGTCGCCATCCTGACCGAGCGGGCCCGGGGCCTGGCGCCGGGTTCGGGCGAGCGGGCCGACTGGGGTCCGCCGACGATGCCCAGCCAGGTCGACGTCATCCGCCGCCACCTCGACGACGCCATCGGACACGGAGCCCGTGCGGTGGTCGGGGGTCGGGACAGCATCACCGCCGACGGGGTCGGACCGACCATCCTGGTCGGGGTGCCCGAGCACTCGTCGGCCGTCACCGAGGAGACCTTCGGGCCCACGCTCACCGTCACCATGGTGCGGAACGCCGAGGAGGCCATCACCAAGACCAACGCCGGCGACTACGGCCTGGGTGGCGCCGTGTTCGCCCGCTCGCGGGCGCGGGGCATCGAACTGGCCCGCCGGATGCGCTCCGGCATGACATCGGTGAACTCGGTGCTCACCTTCGCCTTCATTCCGGGGCTGCCCTTCGGCGGGGTCGGCGAGTCGGGCTTCGGGCGGATCCACGGCCCCGACGGCCTGCGTGAGTTCTCCCGGGCCCATGCCATCACCGCCCAGCGGTTCGCCCTGCCGGTCAACATGACCAGCTTCAACCGGCCGGCGGCGGCCACCGAGGTGCTGACCCGGGCGATGAAGCTGCTCCACGGTCGGAAGTAGCCGGCCCGGTCCGCCGGTCGACCCGGGGGGCCCCGGCGTGGTTGGGTGGAGGAATGCCCGACCGCCAGCCCGACCACGCCCACCCCGACAACGCTGACGCCGGCCCTGATCGGTTCGACCAGGGCTTCTGGGACGAGCGCTACCGCTCGGCGCCTTCGCTGTGGAGCGGTCGCCCCAACGCCCAGCTGGTGGCCGAGGTCGTCGACCTGGTGCCCGGCCGGGCGCTCGACGTGGGCTGCGGCGAAGGGGCCGACGCCATCTGGCTCGCGGCGAGAGGGTGGCGGGTCACCGGGGTGGACCTGTCGCCGGTGGCCCTGGACCGGGCCCGGGGTCATGCCGATCTCGCCGGGGAGGAGATCGGGGCCCGGATCGACTGGCGGCAGGTCGACCTCCTGGACTGGCCGACTCCGGCGCCCACCTACGACCTCATCTCCTCCCAGTACCTCCACCTGCCCGGAACCGCCCGTCAGGCGCTCATCGACGTGCTGGCCGGTGCGGTGGCGCCCGGTGGCACCCTGCTCGTCGTCGGCCACCACCCGTCGGACCTCGAGGTGGTGCCCCGACCGCTCCCGCCCGAACTGTTCTTCACCGCCGAGCAGCTGACCGGGGGTCTGGAGCCGGCGACCTGGGAGGTGGTGACGTGCGCGACGGTGCCGCGACCGTCGACCGGGGCCGACGGCGAGCCGGTGACGCTGCACGACGCGGTGCTTCGGGCCCGCCGGCACCCGGCCTGAGCCGGCACCGGCCCTACCCGAGGGCGGCGGCCACCTCATCGCGGGCGGCCACCGCCGCCCGGCGCAGTGACACCACGTCCGGCCCGGCCACCAGCAGCGACCGCGACGAGCTGGCCACCACCGAGCCCGGCGGGCACCCCCCGAACAGGGCGGCGACGTCCTCGGCGCTGGCCCCCTGGGCACCCAGCCCGGGGGCCAAAATCGGCCCGCCCAGGGTGGCCAGATCGAACCCCGACGGGGCCAGCGTGGCCCCCACCACGGCCCCCACCGTCCCGGGGGGGACCGAGCCGCCGGCGTTGAGCGCACCGATCTGGCCGAGCAACAGGTCCTCCACGGCCGGCCCGCTCCCTCCGCCGCTCCGGGCCTCCTGAAGGTCGCGGCCCTCCGGGTTGGAGCTCCGCACCACCACGATGACGCCGCGTCCGGTCGAGCCCGCCAGGGTCACCATCGGGGCCAGCGCCGCCAGCCCCAGATAGGCCACGGCCGTGACCGCATCGCCGGCGAACGGGCTGGCGTCGTCGAGCCACGCCGAGGCGTAGGCCTCCATGGTGCTCCCGATGTCGCCCCGCTTGGCGTCGGTGATCACCAGCAGGCCGGCGGCCCGGGCGGCGACCACCAGCGACTCGAGGGCGGCCATCCCGGCCGACCCGTGCCGCTCGAAGAAGGCCACCTGGGGTTTCACCACGGGCACCACATCGGCGAAGGCGTCGACGCACCGGTAGCCGAACTCGCCGAGGCCCGTGGCGTCGTCGGGCAGCCCCCATTCCGCCAGCAGCACCGCCGACGGGTCGATGCCGGCGCACAGCGGACCCGTCCGGCCGACGGCCTCGACCAGCCGCGCACCGAAGCTCGCCACCGGAGCACCGACCGCGCCGACCGCACCAACCGCACCTCCCCCACCGACCGTCCCGCCCGATGCCCTCCCGCCCGGCTCCGTTCCCTCAGCCATGCGCCACTCCCCGCAGCTCGTCGATCGACCGGACCCCGTGCCGGGCGCACCACCGCTCCATCTGCCCGAGGATCCGCACCGGGGCCCTCGGGTCGCGGAAGGTGGCCGTGCCCACCTGCACGGCGTCGGCCCCGGCCATCACCAGCTCGACGGCGTCCTCGCCGGTCATCACCCCGCCCACCCCGATGATCGGGAGCGACGGCAGGGCGGCCCGCACGTCCCAGACGGCGCGGACCGCCACCGGGTGGATGGCGGCGCCCGACAGGCCCCCGCCGCCCCCGCCCAGCACCGGGCGGCGCCGTTCGATGTCCACGGCCATCCCCAGCACGGTGTTGACCAGGGTCACCGCCTCGGCCCCGGCCGCCTCGGCGGCCGCGGCGATCTCCGCCAGGTCGGCCACGTTGGGGCTGAGCTTGGCCCAGAGCGGCAGCGACGACTCGGCGCCGACGGCGCGGAGCACCTCGGCGGTCGTCTCCGGCGAGTGGGCGAACATCCGACGACGATCCTCGACGTTGGGGCAGCTGACGTTGACCTCGATCGCCACCAGTCCGTCGACGCCGGCCAGGAGGGCGGCGGCCGAGGCGAACTCCTCCACCCGCCGTCCCCAGATGCTCACGACCACCCGGGCCCCGGCCGCCCGGAGCCGGGGCAGATCGTGCGCCACCCAGGCGGCCACGCCCGGGCCCTGGAGCCCGACGCTGTTGAGCATCCCCGAGGGGGTCTGGTGCACCCGGGGGGCCGGATTGCCCGGCCAGGGCCCCGTCGACAGCGACTTGGCCACCACCGCGCCCACCGACGAGAGCGGGAGGTAGGCGGCGAGCTCGTCGCCGTGGCCGGCGGTCCCCGAGGCGGTCATCACCGGGTTGGGGAGGACCACGCTCCCGACCCGGGCGGTCAGGTCGACGTCACCGGCGGTCACCGCCCGCCACGCCCGGCGGAGCCGGGACGGACGATGCCCGCCCGGACCTGACGGCGCCGGACCTGACGGCGTCGGCCCGGACGCCGCGGGGTTGGAGTACACCGGACTGGGCCTCGGACCCCCACCCGACCCCGACCCGTTCATCCGGCGTGGTACTCCTGCAGCGACCGCACCGTCAGCGGGTGGGAGATCCAGTCGGCGATGCCGGCCGCCGCCGCCCGGGCGGCCGCCACCGTGGTCAGGCAGGGCACCCCGTGGCTGAGTGAGGTGGACCGGATGTGGTCGCCGTCGGCCCGGGGACCCCGGCCCCGGGGCGTGTTCACCACCAGCTGCACCTTGCCTCCGGCGATCAGCTCGACGGCGTCGACCTCGCCGTCGCCGCGGGAGCCGACCTTGGCCACCACCGTGGCCACCGGCACGCCCTCGGACGCCAGCAGGGCGGCGGTGCCGGAGGTGGCGGCCAGCTCGAAGCCGAGGGCGGCGAACTGGCGGGCCACCTCCAGGCCCGAGCGCTTGTCCCGGTCGGCCAGCGACAGGAAGACGGTCCCCTCCACCGGCAGCCGGTTGCCGGCGGCGATCTGGCTCTTGGCGAAGGCCAGGCCGAAGGTGGTGTCGATCCCCATCACCTCGCCCGTGGAGCGCATCTCCGGCCCGAGGAGGGTGTCCACCCCGGGGAAGCGGTTAAAGGGCAGCACCGCCTCCTTCACCGAGACGTGGCCGGTCACCGGCTCGGTCAGCAGGCCCTCGTTGCGGAGCTCGGCCAGGGAGGCGCCCACCATCACCCGGGCCGCCACCATCGCCACCGGCACCCCGGTGGCCTTGGCCACGAAGGGGACCGTGCGGCTGGCCCTCGGATTGGCCTCCAGCACGAAGCAGGTGTCGTCCTTCACCGCGAACTGGACATTGCACAGGCCGACCACCCCGAGGGCCTCGGCGATGACCCGGACGTGGCGCTCGAGCTCGGCGATCACCGACGCCGATAGGGTCTGGGGCGGCAGGGCGCAGGCCGAGTCGCCGGAGTGCACACCGGCCTCCTCCACGTGCTCCATCACCCCGCAGATCACCACCTCGCCGGTGGCGTCGCGCACGGCGTCGACATCGACCTCGACGGCGTCCTCCAGAAACCGGTCGACCAGCACCGGGCGCTCGGCGGTGACCCCACCCTCGCGGTGCAGCGAGCCGCCCACCCCGGCCATCGCCGCCACCGCCGCCACCAGCCGCTCGTCGTCGTAGACGATCTCCATGGCCCGGCCGCCCAGCACGTAGGACGGGCGGACCAGCACCGGGTACCCGATGCCGGTGGCCACGGCCAGCGCCCCGGCGGCGTCGGTGGCAGTCCCGCCGGGAGGCTGGGGGATGCCCAGCCGGCCACAGAGGGCGTTCCACTGCTCGCGGTCCTCGGCCAGGTCGATGGAGGCGGGCGGCGTCCCGAGCACCAGCTCAGGTGGGATCCCCGCCGCCAGCTTCAGGGGGGTCTGGCCGCCCAGGCTGACGATCACCCCGACCAGGCGGCCACCGTCGACCGACGCCGCCTCCTCGGCCGCCAGCACGTTGGCCAGGTCTTCGGGGGTGAGGGGCTCGAAGTAGAGGCGGTCGGAGGTGTTGTAGTCGGTGGAGACGGTCTCGGGATTGCAGTTGACCATCACCGTCTCGAACCCGGCGTCGCGCAGGGCGAAGGAGGCGTGGACGCAGCAGTAGTCGAACTCGATCCCCTGGCCGATCCGGTTGGGCCCGGAGCCCAGGATGACCACCCGGGGCCGCGACGAGGTCGCCACCTCGTCCTCGTCCTCGGTGGTGGCGTAGTGGTAGGGGGTGCGGGCCTCGAACTCGGCCCCGCAGGTGTCGACCGTCTTGAAGGTGGGGGTGGCCCCGAGGGCGATGCGGGCCGCCCGCACATCGGCCACCGACACCCCGTCGCCGAAGAGGTACGCCAGCTGGGCGTCCGCGAAGCCCAGTCGCTTGAGCCGCCGCCAGGCCCGCCGGTCGAGGTCGTCGAGGCCCACGCCGAGGGTGATCTGGAGGTCGAGGGCCATCCGGGCATCGGTGATGGCGGCCAGGCCGGAGAGGAACCAGGGGTCGATGCCGGTGGCGTCGGCCACCTCGTCGACGGTGACACCCCGACGCAGCAGCGACTCGACCTGAAACAGCCGTTCCGGGGTGGCGACGGCCACCATGGCCAGCAGCTCGTCGACCGGCACGGCGTCGACGTCGGCTTCGGCCGGGTCGGCGTTGAGACCCGACCGCCCCTGCTCGAGCGAGCGGACCGCCTTCTGCAGGGACTCGGGGAAGGTGCGGCCGATAGCCATCACCTCCCCCACCGACTGCATCCGGGTGCCGAGCTCGGAGGTGGAGCCGGGCAGCTTCTCGAACGCCCACCGGGGGATCTTGGTGACGACGTAGTCGATGGTCGGCTCGAAGGAGGCCGGTGTCACCCCGGTGATGTCGTTCCGCACCTCGTCGAGCCGGTAGCCGACGGCCAGGCGGGCGGCGATGGCGGCGATGGGGAACCCGGTGGCCTTGGAGGCGAGGGCGGAGGAACGCGACACCCGGGGGTTCATCTCGATGACCACCTGGCGCCCGTCGGCCGGGTCCACCGCGAACTGCACGTTGGAGCCACCGGTCTCCACCCCCACCCGGCGGATGCAGGCGAACGCCGAGTCGCGCATGGCCTGATACTCGACATCGGTGAGCGTCTGGGCCGGGGCCACCGTGATGGAGTCGCCGGTGTGGACCCCCATCGGGTCGAAATTCTCGATGGAGCAGATGACCACGCAGTTGTCGGCGTGGTCGCGCATCACCTCGAGCTCGAACTCCTTCTGGCCGGCGATCGATTGCTCGATGAGCACCTCGTTGACCGGCGAGGCGTCGAGGCCCTCGGCGGCCAGCCGCACCAGGCGCTGGCGGTCGACGGCGATGCCGGTGCCCGCCCCGCCCAGGATGAAGCTGGGCCGGACCATGATCGGGTAGCCGATGGACTCCCCGATGGCCAGGGCCTCGTCCAGCGAGTGGGCGAAGCCCGACCGCGGGCAGGCCAGGCCGATCTCCTCCATGGCCGCCTTGAACTGCTCGCGGTCCTCTGCGGTGGTGATGGCCTGGGCGTTGGCCCCGATCACCTCCACCCCGAGGTCGTCGAGGACGCCCCGTCCGGACAGGGTCATGGTCAGGTTGAGGGCGGTCTGGCCTCCCAGGGTGGGCAGCAAGGCATCGGGCCGCTCCCGCTCGATGATGGCGGCCAGCACGTCGGGGTCGAGAGGCTCGACGTAGGTGCGGTCGGCCATGGCCGGGTCCGTCATGATGGTCGCCGGGTTGGAGTTGGCCAGGATCACCCGAAACCCCTCCTCGGCCAGGACCCGGCAGGCCTGGGTGCCCGAGTAGTCGAACTCGCAGGCCTGGCCGATGACGATGGGGCCGGAGCCGATGACCAAGATCGACTCGATGTCGGTGCGGCGGGGCATCAGGCACGTCCTCGTGGGGTGGCACCGGTGGCATCCATCAGCGCCCGGAACTCCTCGAAGAGGTAGCGGGCGTCGTGGGGGCCGGGTCCGGCCTCGGGGTGGTACTGGACACTGAAGACGGGGACGTCGCGGCTCCGGAGCCCCTCGATGACCCCGTCGTTGAGGTTGACGTGGGTCACGTCGGCAGTGCCGAGCGAGCCCTCGACCACTGCGTAGTTGTGGTTCTGGGAGGTGATCTCCACCCGGCCGTCCGACAGCCGCCGGACCGGGTGGTTGCCACCGTGGTGACCGAAGGGGAGCTTGTAGGTGGTGGCCCCGAGGGCGGTGGCCAGGAGCTGGTGACCCAGGCAGATCCCGAAGACCGGGACGGTGCCGGCCGAGACCAGGGTCCGGAGCTCGGCCACCACCGCCGGCAGGGCGGCCGGATCGCCGGGACCGTTGGAGAGGAACACGCCGTCGGGCTCTCGGGCCAGTACCTCGGCGGCGGGGGTCGAGGCGGGGACCACGGTGACGGTGGCCAGCTCGCCGAGCTGGCGGAGCATGGCCTCCTTGATCCCGAAGTCGTAGGCCACCACCCGGTAGGGGCCGTCGCCCCGGGTGATCACCCGGGGGGTGGTGACCCCCGAGACCAGGTCGTGGCCGTCGGTGGGGGCGGCGGCCCGGGCGGCGGCGGCCAGCTCCTCCCCCGAGGCGGTCCCGAAGGCGCACGGCATGGCCCCGTGGTCGCGGAGGTGCCGGGTCAGGCGGCGGGTGTCCACCCCGGAGATCCCGGGCACCCCGGCCCGCACCAGCCAGTCCTCGAGCGACCCCGTGGAACGCCAGCTGCTCGGACGGTCGCAGAGGTCGCGCACGATGACACCGCGGCAGAAGGGGCGGGCCGCCTCGTCGTCGCCGGGGTTGACGCCGTAGTTGCCGATGTGGGGGTAGGTGAAGGCGATGACCTGGCCGGCGTAGGAGGGATCGGTGAGGACCTCCTGGTAGCCGGAGAGCACGGTGTTGAAGACGGCCTCCCCCACCGCCACCCCGGAGGGCGCGCCGTCGTCGCCGGTCGGCACCGCCCCGATGGCCTCACCCTCGAAGACCTCGCCGTCGGCCAGCACCAGGAGGGCGTCCGAGCGGGGGGCGGTCCCGTGGCGGCCGCTCATCGCTGCGCCTCGCCGTCGACGACCACCGGCTCACCACGGAAGACGGTGTGCCGTACCCGGCCGGTCAGGGTCCGCCCGGCATAGGGGGTGTTGCGGCTGCGGCTGGCCAGGGCCCAGGGGTCGACGGTCCACGTGGCGGTGGGGTCCACCACGCACAGGTTGGCAGCCGCCCCCGCCACCACCGGGCCCCCCTGCCCGCCGGCGGTGCCGCCCCCGGACCCGGCCCCCCCGGACCCGGGGTCGAGCCCGGCGATCACGGCCGGTCGCCAGCTCAGGAGCCCGAGGACGGTGGACAGCGGCAGGTGGAGCTCGGTGAGGGCCAGGGACAGGGCGGTCTCCAGCCCGAGCATCCCGGGCGGGGCCTGGTCGAAGGGCAGGTCCTTGGCCTCGGGGGCGTGGGGGGCGTGGTCGGTGGCGATGGCGTCGATGGTGCCGTCGCCGAGGCCGGCCTTGACCGCCTCGATGTCGTCGAGGGGGCGAAGGGGCGGGTTGACCTTGAAGACCGGGTCGTAGCCGGCGGTACAGGCATCGGTGAGGGTGAAGTGGTGGGTGGTCGCCTCGGCGGTGACCGCCACCCCCTCGGCCTTGGCCCGGCGCACCAGCTCGATGGAGGCCGCCGTCGACAGATGGAGGAAGTGGACGCGGGCACCGGTCGACCGGGCCAGGGCGATGTCGCGGGCCACCATGACCTCCTCGGCGAGGGCGGGCATCCCGGGGATCCCCAGCCGCGACGACCAGGCCCCCTCGTGCATGGCGCCGTCACAGGCCAGCGTGCCGTCCTCGCAGTGCTGGGCCAGGGTCACGTCGAGCCCGCGGGCGTACTCGAGGGCCCGACGCATCAGGCCCGCCGACTGCACCCCGGCACCGTCGTCGGTGAAGAGGCGGACCCCCAGGGCGGCCAGCTCGGCCATCGGGGCGAGGCGCTCACCGGCCCGGTCCACCGTGATGGCCCCGGCCACCGCCACCTCGGCGGTGGCGTGTCGGCCCAGCTCCAGGACGTTGCGGACGGCGTCGGCGGAGTCCAGTGGCGGGTCGGTGTTGGGCATCGCCACCACCGCGGTGAAGCCGCCCCGGGCGGCCGCCCGGGTGCCGGTCTCGACCGTCTCGGCCTCCTCGTGGCCCGGCTCGCGCAGGTGGACGTGGAGGTCGACCAGACCCGGCGCCACCACGCAGCCGCCGGCGTCGAGCAGGGTGGCCCCGCGGGGGGTGTCGAGGTCGCTCCCGACGGCCGCCACCCGCTCCCCCTCGACCAGGACGTCGGCCCGGTGCTCGCCGGTGGCGTCCATCACCGTGCCACCCCGGATCAGGACGGCCCGCACGGCATCGGCCGTCGTCGCGGCGCCGTTGCGATCACTCATGGAGGCTCCCTTCGGTGGGTCCCTGGGCCAGCAGCAGGAAGAGCACCGCCATCCGCACCGCCACCCCGTTGCTGACCTGCCCGGTGATGCGGGCGGCCGGGAGATCGGCCACCTCGGAGGCGATCTCCACCCCGCGGACCATGGGGCCCGGGTGGAGGATGAGCGCCCCGGGACCGAGCATGGCGGCCCGTCGAGCGGTGAGCCCGAAGCCGGCGGTGTACTCCCGCAGCGACGGGACGAACTCGCCGCTCCCCCGCTCGGACTGCACCCGCAGCAGCGACACCACGTCGGCCCCGGGCAGCTGGCGGTCGAGGTCGTGGCTGACCGACGCCACCGGCCAGCCCGCCAGTGAGGGCGGCAGGAGCGTTCGGGGGGCCACCAGGGTGACCTCGGCTCCGAGGGCGGCGTAGGCGGCGACCTGGGAGCGGGCCACCCGGCTGTGGCGGATGTCGCCGACGATCACCACCTGGAGCCCCTTGAAGGCACGGGTGCCGTCGTTCCCCTCGTCGAGTTCACCGGCGGCGGCGTCGCCCAGGGCCTGTCGGACGGTGTAGAGATCGAGGAGGGCCTGGGTGGGATGCTCGTGCCAGCCGTCGCCGGCGTTGACCACCGCGGTGTCGTCCACCCACCGGGCCACCTGGGTGGGGGCCCCCGAGGAGGAGTGCCGGATGATGATGGCGTCGATCCCCATGGCCTCGATGGTCTCGACGGTGTCGCGGAGTGACTCGCCCTTCTTCACCGACGAGGAGCCGGCCGCGAAGGAGAGGACATCGGCCGACAGGCGCTTGGCCGCCGTCTCGAAGGAGACCCGGGTCCGGGTCGAGTCCTCGAAGAACAGGGTGGCCACGGTCCGCCCCCGGAGGGCCGGCACCTTGGGGTTGGCCCGGTGCCCGACCTCCACGAAGGAGTCGGTGACCCGGAGGACCTCGGCGATGCCGTCGGGTCCCAGATCGTCGATACCGAGGAGGTGGTGGGGAAAGGCGCTCACCGCTGCACCACGTCACCGAGCATGACACCCTCGTCGGTGACGTCCACCATCTCGTCGCGACGGGTCGGGAGGTTCTTCCCCACGTAGTCGGGGCGGATGGGGAGCTCGCGGTGCCCCCGGTCGACCATCACCGCCAGCTGCACCGCCTGGGCCCGCCCATACTCGCCGAGGGCGTTGAGGGCGGCCCGGATGGTGCGCCCGGTGAAGAGGACGTCGTCGACCAGCACCACGGTGGCCCCGGTCAGATCGAAGGTGAGGTCGGTGACCGCCTCGGGGAGGACCGGTCGGAGGCCGATGTCGTCGCGGTAGAAGGCGACGTCGAGGGAGCCGACCGGGATGGCGATGCCGCCGACCTCCTCGAGGGTGGTGGCCAGGCGCCGGGCGATCGGCACCCCGCCGGTCTGGAGACCCACCAGCACCAGCTGCTCCAGTCCCCGGTTGCGCTCGTCGATCTCATGCGCCATGCGGGTGATGGCCCGCTGGACGTCGGATGCCGACATCACCTGGGCCCGGGGGACGAACAGCGCACCCCGCGGACGGGTATGACTGCGTTCGCGTTCGGCCACTGCTCCTCCTGTCCGTTCGGGCCTCACGGGACCCGCTTCACGGTCAGGTGTCGACTATACCGCGACCGCGACCGCGACCGCGACCGCGACCGCGACCGCGACGGCGACCGCGACGACGTCGGCCGTCGACCGCCCGGACGCCGGCCCGGAGGCAGCCGATCAGGCCCCGGTGATCCCCAGCGCCTCGATGATCCCCTGGACGGCCGCCGCCTCGGCCGGGCTGACCGCCACCCCGTGCTCCTTGTGAGCGGCGGCCACGTTGTTGGCCAGGGTCAGGACGAACCGCCGGTACTCGCCCAGCTCCTCGGCAGTGGCCTTGGCGGCGACCACCGCCACTGCGTCGCGGATCAGGCCCACGCCGTGCTGACGGAGCTCCTCGGGGGTCTTGTAGCGGTGGTGGTCCAGCTCCGGCTTGGCCGAGACGATCTCATCCAGCAGCTCGCTCTCCCCGTGCTGCCGGCGTGCCTCGGCGTACGACTTCGACATGGCGTAGGTCTCGCGGAACATGCCGCCGTGGTCGGCGGTGATGATGATGGTCCCGGCGGTAGGCGGTGCCTGGAGCACCTGCGTCCATTCGTCGGGAGAGAAGGCGGCCTTGGTGGTCATGGGCGCTCCGGTGGGCTCGGGGTGACGGGGGATCTACCCTACCCAACCCACCGCGGCGAGCGCCGCCAGGGCCGGAGCCGCCGGGCGGAGGCGATACCGGTTCCGGCGAGGGTCAGCCGTTCCGGTCGTCAGCCAGCGGCGACCGGCGCCGGCACGGCGAACGGAGGGACGCTTCCGACGGTCGTCATCGTGAACGAGTAGGAAAGCCCGCTGGCCGGCGCCGCACTGCCGCCGCCCGTGGTGTTCAGGCTCAGGAGCGCCCCCGACTGGTCGGCCACGCAGGCGGATTCGCCCTCCCGCAAGACCGGGTTCCTCGGCGATGTGATGGTCCAGAGGTGGCCGCCGGTCCCGGCCACCGTGCAGCTGGCGCCACGGACGATGGTGGCGCCGGCGACTTTGGTGAACCCTACGAACTGCTGGACCGCGCCCGGGTACGGCGACTGCTGGTAGGCGGTCGGCGGGTCGGCGTTCTTGTACCAGACCGGCTGCCCCTGGGCATTGATGCTCTTGACGTAGCTCGCGCCGTCGATGTGGAACGTGGGGATGGTCCCCAAGGACTCCTGCCAGTTCGTCGGCGAGTGGACCGTGACCGCAATCGACGCGCCGTTGTCGGTCATCGTGCCCGTGTAGTTGGTCAGCGTCCCCAGCTTGGCCACGTCGAGTCCGGACGACCCTCCCGACGGGGCGGTCGCGGCGGTCCCCCCGCTGCCGGTCGTCCCCCCGCTGCCTGCCGAGGTCGAGGTGACCGCCGCCGGTGTCGACGATCCGCAGGCGGCCAGCGCGACCGCTCCGGCGGTGATGGTGGCGGCGCACACGACCGCCCTCGGGGAGGGCAGACGACAGTGGCGCTTCGTTCGCTGCGAGGTCACCCGCGGAGTTTTCCATACGACCGGAGGGCGCGGTGTGACCGCCGATGGGCGCGGCGGGGCAGAGGGAGACCTCGTCGGAGCCGGCGGTGGAACCGGGCCCCGCCGCAGCGTCCTCCGGAGCTCGGTTGGCCCCACCAGGGTGCCCCGCTCCCTAGCCGCGGATGCCGGTGGCCAGGGTGGCCAGCACCCCGTTGACGAACCGTCCGGACTCGTCGGTCGAGTAGCCGGTGGCCAGCTCCACCGCCTCGTCGAGGATGACCGCCACCGGGAGGTCCGGCTCGCTCAGCAGCTCGGCCACCGCCAGCCGCAGGACGTTGCGGTCGACCACGGCCATCCGGTCGACCTCCCATCCGATGGCGGCGTCGCCGATCAGGCGGTCGATCTCCCCCAGGCGCTCCTCCACCGCCACCAGCACGGTGACGGTGTAGGCGTCGGGCGGGACGGCCAGTCCGGCCAGCACCGCCGACGGCGCCTCGCCCTTGAGATCGGCCTCGTAGAGGAGGGACAGGGCCCGCTCACGGGCCTGGTGGCGGGGGGAGGGCTCCATGGTGCCGCTCAGGCCCGGGTGAGGTACTCCCCCGACCGGGTGTCCACCTTTATCTTCTCGCCGGGGTTCACGAACAGCGGCACCTGCAGGACCAGGCCGGTCTCCACGGTGGCGGGCTTCCGGGCACCGGAGACCCGGTCACCCTGGACACCGGGCTCCGTCTCGGTGACGGTGAGCTCGACGGCGGCCGGGAGGTCGACCCCGACGATCTCGGTGCCGTAGAACTGCAGCACGGCGTCGTCGCCCTCCTTGAGGTAGTTGGCGGCATCGCCGAGCAGCGGCGTGGGCACCTGCAGCTGCTCGTAGGAGATGGTGTCCATGAAGACGTAGTCGGCACCGTCGCGGTAGAGGAACTGCATCTCGCGCTTGTCGATGATCGCCTGCTCGAGCTTCTCGTCGGCCCGGTAGGTCCGCTCGATCACGGCACCCGTCCGCACGTTCTTCAGCTTGGTGCGGACGAACGCACCCCCCTTGCCCGGCTTCACGTGCTGGAACTCGACCACCGAGAAGAGCCCCTCGGGGAGGTCGAGTGTCATGCCGTTGCGCAGGTCGTTGGTGGAGACGGCCATCAGCGGGTGCTTCTCATCACAGCGACTTCCTTCGGGAACAGGGTGAGCGGTCGGCTGCCGCCATCGGTCACCACCAGGGTGTCCTCGATGCGGACGCCGCCGGTGCCGGGCAGGTAGACCCCCGGCTCCACGGTGACCACGGCGCCGGGTTCGAGGATAGCAGTGGATCCCTGGCCCACTGACGGGGCTTCGTGGATGTCGAGGCCCACCCCGTGGCCGGTGCCGTGCTCGAACCGGTCGAGCCAGCCGGCCTCCTCGATCACCGCCCGGCAGGTCCGGTCGACGTCCCCGGCCGCCACCCCGGGGCGCACCGCCGCCACCCCGTCGCGCTGCGCCTCGGCCACCACCGCGAAGACCCGGGCGAGCTCGCCGGCCGGCTCGCCACCCACCACGAAGGTCCGGGTCATGTCCGACCGGTAACCGTCGAACACCGCCCCGAAGTCCACCACCACCGGGTCGCCGTCCCTGATCACCCGGTCGCCCGGCCGGGCATGGGGCTTGGCCGAGTTCGGCCCCGAGGCGACGATCGTCTCGAAGGCGCTCTCCTCGGCCCCCCTCTCGCGCATGGCGTGGTCCAGGGCGGCGGCGAAGCCTGCCTCGGTCACCGGGCCGGCGGTGAGCACGGGCAGCACGGCCGCCAGGGCCGCATCGGCGATGGCGGCGGCCCGCTCCATCCGCACCACCTCACCGGCGTCCTTGACCACCCGGAGCGCCTCGACCAGCCCGCGGGTCGGGGCCAGGGACGCCGACGGGAGGAGCTCGTCCCACGAGCGCTGGGCGGACCAGCTGACCTGGTCGGCCTCCAGCCCCACCGTCGCCGCCGGCCCGAGCAGCTCCACCACCGACCGCCGCTGGTCGGCGATCCCGCCGATGGTCACCGACACCTCGTCGCCCACCCCGGCGGCCGCCAGCTGCTCGACCGACTGCGTCCGGTACCGTCCGTCGCTGGTGAGCAGTGCCCGGTCGGCGGTGACGCAGAGCACGCCGGCCGAGCCCGAGAAGCCGGTCAGCCACCGGATGTTGGCCGGGGTGGTCACCACCAGGGCGTCCACCGGGGCCCCGTCGATGCCGGCCCCGGGGAGGCGTGCCCGCAGGCGGTCGATCCTCCCGGCCGTCGACAGGGGCGCCAGGTCCAGTGCCACCAGCCCGTCGAGGCTCATCCGGCGGACGGTCCCGACCGCCGGGTCAGCAGCCGGTGCACCGCCTCCACCGCCAGTGGGTAGCCCATCCCGCCGAAGCCGGCGATGCAGCCGTCAGCCACCGGGGCCACCACCGACGTGTGACGGAACGACTCCCGGGCGGCCGGGTTGGAGAGGTGGAGCTCGACCACCACCCCGTCGAAGGCGGCCAGCGCGTCGTGGAGGGACCATGACGTGTGGGTGAGGGCGCCGGCATTGACGATCAGGGCGTCGGCCCTCCCCCGGGCGGCCTGGACGGCGTCGACCAGCTCCCCCTCGTGGTTGGTCTGGAGGTGCTCGAGCGTGAGTCCCAGCTCGGCCGCCGCCCCGGTGGCAGCGGCCACGTGGTCGGCCAGGGACGCGGTGCCGTAGATCTCCGGCTGGCGCTCGCCCAGCAGGTTGAGGTTCGGCCCCGACAGCAGCACCACCAGTCCCGTGCCAGTCATGCCCGGCCCGCCCCCGCCCCCGCCACCGTGCCGCCGTCCGTCGATCCCATCTCCGCAAGGGTAGCCAGCACGTCGGCCTCGGCGACCCCGCGCACCGCCTCGGGGCCCTCGGGGCCGTCGAGGACGAAGGTCAGGTCGTGGTGGGCCTTCTTGTCGCGGGCCATGAACGACACCAGCTCGGCGGGGTCGCTGCCGGCCGGCAGGTCGCCGGAGAGGTCGAAGCCCCCGACCACCCGGCGGTGGAGCGCCACCCGCCCGTCGTCGATCCGGCCCAGGCGCCGGGCCAGCAGGGCGGCGAACACGAGACCGACCGCCACCGCCTCCCCGTGGCGCAGCCGGCGGTCGCCGTCGGGGCCGAAGGCCGAGGCCTCCAGGGCGTGGGCCAGGGTGTGCCCGTAGTTGAGGAGCATCCGGCGGTCGCCCTCGCGCTCGTCGGCGGCCACCAGCTCGGCCTTGATGCCCGCACACCGCGCCACCTGCTCGGGCAGCCCGAGCCCGAGCAGCGAGGTGTCCGGTGTCCCCGAGCTCCCGAGGAAGGCGTACTTGGCCATCTCCCCCCGGCCCGACGCCCACTCCCGGGGCGGCAGGGAGGCCAGGGTGTCGGTGTCGCAGAGCACCGCCCGGGGCTGCCAGAAGGCGCCCACCAGGTTCTTGCCCTCGGGGAGGTTCACACCGGTCTTCCCTCCGATGGCGGCGTCGACCTGGCCGAGCAGCGAAGTGGCCACGTTGACGTAGGCGGTACCGCGGTGGAAGGAGGCCGCCGCGAACCCGGCCACGTCGGTCACCACGCCACCGCCCACCGCCACCACCACATCGGCCCGGCTGAGGCCGCTCCGGGCGAACCCCCGGCAGAGCTCCTCCACCGTCGGGAGCGATTTGGCCGACTCGCCGTCGGGAACGGTGAACCGGTCGACCGGCAGGCCCGGGTCGACCTCGACGGGGATCCCGGCCTGACTCACCACCGCCGCCCGTCGGGCGTCGGGGACCGTCGAGGCGATGACGTCGGCCAGGCGGTGACGGGCACCCGGCCCGACCAGCACGTCGTAGCGGCGGTCGCCCAGCTCCACCGGGACGGTGATCACGACATCGCCCCCGACCGGCCGGACCCGGCCAGTCCGGCCGCCACCAGGACCCGGTCGACCACGTCGTCCGGTGCCAGGGCGTCGACGTCGACGGCGGCATCGGCGACCGATCCGTACAGCGGGCGCCGCACCACGTCGAGGGCGGCCAGGGCGGCCCCCGGATCGTCGCCGAGCAACGGTCGCCCCTCCCCGGCCCCCACCCGGGCGGCCAGGACCGCCGGATCGGCCCGCAGCCACACCACCGTCCCCGACCGGCGCAGCAGCTGGCGGTTGGCCTCGGCCAGCACCGCCCCGCCGGCCACCGATACCACCACCCGCTCGGGGCCGGTGACCGCTTCGGCCAGCACTCGGCTCTCCTCCGCCCGGAAGGCGGCCTCGCCGTCCTCGGCGAAGATCTCGGGCACCGTCCGGCCGGTTTCGGCCATCACCTGGGCGTCGGAGTCGAGGTACCGCCAGCCGAGCCGGGCGGCGCACCGCTCCCCCACCGTCGTCTTGCCGGCCCCCATCATCCCCACCAGCAGCAGCCGGTCAGGCATCGGACGGGGCGGCGCGGGCGGACGACGGGGTGTCGCCCAGCGACGCCAGGTAGCCCCGGCGGTTCCGGCGGAATTCCTCGACCGAGTCCCCGCCGAACTTGCGGAGGGCCTCCGAGGCCAGCACCAGGGCGGTCATCGTCTCGGCCACCACGCCCATGGCCGGCACCGCGGTGACGTCGGTGCGCTCCTTGAACGAGACGGTCGACTCCTTGGTCACCACGTCGACCGTCTCCAGCGTCGGGCGGTTGAGGGTGGCCAGGGGCTTCATGGAGACGCGGGCCACCACCGGCGAGCCGGTGGACATGCCGCCCTCGATGCCACCGGCCCGGTGGGTGTCGCGGACGTAGCCCCCGCCGAGGGCACCGGCGTCGGCGTCGGCGTCGGCGTCGGCCAACCGGATGGCGTCGTGGGCCACCGACCCCCGCAGGGCGGGCAGGTCGCGGCCGTCGCCGATCTCCACCGCCTTGACCGCCTGGATGCTCATCAGCGCCTGGGCCAGCAGGGCGTCCAGGCGCCGGTCCCAGTGGACGTGGCTCCCGAGCCCCACCGGCACGCCGTGGGCGACCACCTCGGCCACCCCGCCGAGCGAGTCGCCGTCCTTGGCCGCCGCCTTCACCGTCGCCACCATGCGCGCCTCGGCCTCCGGGTCGGCGCACCGCACCGGGGACCCGTCGATCCGCTCCAGGTCGGCCAGGGTGGGGAGCGGGCCGGGCCCGGTCCGCTCCGGACCGAGCTGCACGATGTGGCTGAGGACATCGATGCCGATCTGGAAGAGGAGCAGCTTGGCCAGCGTGCCGGCGGCCACCCGGGCCGCCGTCTCGCGGGCCGAGGCCCGCTCGAGGACGTCGCGGGCGTCGTCGAGGCCGTACTTCAGCATGCCGGCCAGGTCGGCGTGACCGGGCCGGGGCTGGGTCAGCACCTTGGAGGGGAGGCCCGGGGCGGCCGACATCTCCTCCTCCCACTTCGGCCACTCGGTGTTGCCGATCTCGATGGCGACGGGGGACCCGAGGGTGCGTCCATGGCGGACGCCGGCGAGCAGCGTCACCTCGTCGGCCTCGAACCGCATGCGGGGGCCCCGACCGAAGCCCAGGCGGCGCCGGGCCAGGCCCCGCTGGACGTCCTCGGCGGTGACCAGCAGGCCGGCGGGCATCCCCTCGACCACCACCACCAGGGCGCGGCCGTGGGACTCTCCGGCGGTCAGGTAGCGCAGCATGGGGGCAAATCTACTCGGGGGCCGAGAGGCGCCCGGCCCCGGCACGGCCGCCGGGCGCGCTCACGATCCGGCGCCGAACAGGCTCTGGGCCAGGTGGGCACCGTAGAAGACGGCCAGGACGGCCCCGACCGACAGCGCCGGGGCGAACGGGATGCGGGTCTTGCGGCCCGAGGACCCCAGCAGCATCATCACCAGCCCGAAGACCATTCCGATGACGAACCCGCCGAGGAAGGCCAGATAGGCGTGGAGGAGGCTCAGGTAGCCGGTGGCGATGCCGATCAGGCCGGCCAGGCGGACGTCGCCGTAGCCCATGCCCCGGGGCACGAACCACCAGACGCTGAAGAAGAGGGCGAAGGCGACCGCCCCACCGATGGCGGCGCCGGGCAGCTGGTGCCACTGGTGGTCGACCGCGGCGGTGAGCACCAGGAGCGGCGCCACGAGGGCCACCCCCGCGTAGATCAGCCACCGGGGGACCAGCCGGAAGGAGAGGTCGGTCACCGACACCACCACCAGCACGGCGACGAAGACGACGAACGGCGCAAGGACCACGTCGGCCCCGAAGTGGACGGCCAGCGCGGCGAAGAGCCCGCCGGTGAGGACGGCCGACGCCGCCGTCCGGACCGGCGACCGCCCTCGAACCACCAGGTGGAAGGCGTCCGACGGGGCGTCCGGGGCGGCGGGGCCGTCCGCCGCCCCCGGCTCCGGACCGATCTCGTCGGCGGTGACACCGGCGTCGTCGGCATCGTCGGGACCCCGGTGGCGCCGCTCGGTGGCCTCGGCTGCCTCGGCGGCCTGCCGCTCGGCCAGCCGACGCTCCTCGTCGCGACGGCTGCGCTCCGCCAGGCGCTGCCCGACCGGGTCGAGGGCGCCGCCGATCACCACACCCGCCACCGCCATGCCCGCCACCAGCGCCGAGTTCACAGGCTGCAAGGTATCGGACGCGTGCCGGACGGGGGTGCACCGGGCACCGGGGCACCGGCGCGCCCGGCCGACCCGGCGGTGTCCCGGCGGGCACGGGCCCTACCAGGGGGGTTTGACCCCGGACGGTGTTGTCACGAAGAATCACCCCCGACATGATCCCCCCCGACGACGAAGCCGCCACCGGAGCCCTCGTCGAGCGGCGTCCCACCGCCAAGGTCGAGACGGTGATCCCGCCGGGGCGGTGGGCCGTCGATCCGACCCGGACGACGGTCAGCTTCGTGGCCAAGCACCTGCTGGTGTCCAAGGTGACCGGGACGTTCACCCGGGTGGCGGGCAGCATCACCGTGACCGGGGACGTCACGGGCTCGTCGGTATCGGCCATGGCCGATGCCACCTCCCTGACCACCGGGGACGTCGCCCGTGACGAGCACCTGCGCTCCGCCGACTTCTTCGACGTCGAGCAGTGGCCGACGCTGACCGTCGTCGGGAGCGGGATCCGCACCCGGAGGGGACGTCACCTGCTCGACGCCGTCCTCACCATCCGCGGGGTGAGCCGTCCGGTGATCTTCGAGGTGGGGGCGACCAACCTCGAGCCGGGGAGTGGCACCCCTGCCGGAACGGAGGGAGGTCCGGACCGGCCGGCCGCCCGGTTCACCGCCGAGGCCATCGTGAACCGCAAGGACTGGGGGCTCCGGTGGAACGCCGCCATCGAGACCGGGGTGGTGGTGGTCGGCGACATGGTCCGCCTGGCGATCGTGGCGGTCGCCGAACTGGTCTCCTGAGCCACCGGGTCGGCCGCCGGCGGCGGGTCAGTCAGCTGTGGGCAGGTTCGAAGTAGGGATTGGTGCCGTCGGCATGGTCGGTGACGTCGACGATCTCGGTGATCTCCGGCACCGCCTCCCGCAGCATGACCTCGATACCCTGCGACAGCGTGGCCTTGGCCATGCCGCACCCCTGGCACCCCCCGCTGAGGCGGAGATAGACCGCGGCGTCCTTGATCCCCACCAGGTCGGCGCGCCCGCCGTGGGCGGCGATGCTGGGATTGACCTGCTCCTCGAGTACGGCCACCACCCGCTGGGCCATCGGATCGGAGAGGTCGACGTCCGGGGCCACCACCCGCGGGGCGGTCGACGGCGGCGTGTTCGGGTTGACCACCACCAGGCCTCCCTCACCGTCGGCGTCGGTCACGAAATCGAGCGTCGCACCCTGAAGGCGGTCGACGCTGGCATCCGGGACCACCACCGGCAGCTCGTCGTCGTGCTGGACGACGTCACCGGCCCCGGCGTCGGCGATCGCCTGGAAGTACATGTCGTAGGTGTAGGCCCCGTCACCGACGCCGCTGACCTCGAGCCAGAGGGCGAGGGAGGAGGGGTCCGACTCGTTGGCCAGCACCTCCAGCACGGTGGCACGCGCTCCGGGGGTGATGGTCAGCACCGGGCGGACGTCGACACGGTCTTCGCTCATGCCTGCCATCATAAGGGCGTGTCCCCTTCCCGCAGTCCGGTGCCGGCCGACGCCCACGAATGGATCAGCTTCCGCGATCCCGACGAGGAGCGGACCTGGCAGTTCGACGTCACCTTCCTCACCAGCTCCTGGATGTGCATCTTCGGCCAGGGCTGCCAGGGGGTGCTCACCGGGCCGGCGCCCGAGCTGGTCCAGGGCTGCTGCTCGTACGGCGCCCACTTCACCGGCAAGAAGGACGCCCGCAACGTCGAGAAGGTGGCGGCCACCCTGTCGCCGGACGTCTGGCAGTTCCACCGCCAGGGTCAGAAGGGCGTGGTCAAGAAGCTGGCCGACGGCGACCTGGGCACCCGGATGGTCGACGGTGCCTGCATCTTCCTCAACCGACCGGGCTTCCCGGCCGGCGCCGGGTGTGCCCTCCACAAGGCGGCCGCGGACCGGGGGATCAGCCACGTCGAGCTCAAGCCCGAAGTGTGCTGGCAGCTCCCCCTCCGCCGGGAGGACGAGACCTCGGCGGACGGACACGTGACCTCGGTGGTCCGGCAGTGGGACCGCCAGCACTGGGGCGACGGCGGCGCCGAGTTCCACTGGTGGTGCACCGAGGACCCGGCGGCCTTCGTCGGCCACGAGGCGGTCTACGTCAGCATGCGGACGGAGCTCGAGACGATGGTCGGGAAGAAGGTCTACAAGCGACTGGCCGCCTACCTCGACGAGCGCACCGCGCCCGGGGCGACCGTCACGCTGCTCCCCCACCCGACTGTCCGCCGGTAGCCGGCGGCGGGGTCACTCGGCCAGAGGGTCGTCCTCGGCGTACGCGGTGGCCGGGGCGGTGCCGAGGATCTCATCGTACTCGTCCTCGGTGGCCAGGCACCACGAGGCGTGCTTGTCCTCGGGCTCGGCGCCGCACTCCGGGCAGCTCCGGTTGGCGGTCGCGACGGAGCGCTTCAGACTGCGTGCCTCCTCGAAGCGGCGATGCCGACCCTTCTTCACCGAAAACTCCTTGTCCCCGACCAGGCAGCGCCGCACCGAGCCCGGGGGCGGGGGCGACTGCCGTTCACGATCTGCCCAGTGTAGTGCGGGCCCTCCCCGTTCGTGACGCACGCCGACCCCCGGTACCATCGTCACGTGACCGACGGATTCGACCCACAGGCGATGATCGAACGCTTCCGGGCCAGGGCCAACGCTGTCCGGACCCGGGGGATGCCACCCATCGAGGGACCCGAGCGGGCCCGGTTCAAGGAGCAGATGCAGGTCGATTTCATGGACTACGCCATGCTCGGCGATGCCGCGGCCGAACTGGTCGACGGTGTCCTCACTCTCCGCATCGACCTGCGCCCCGGCGGTGGCGACTCCGGCAACTGACCGGGCTCAGCCGCCGTAGTGCATCCGGGTGTCCTCCATCCGAAGCACCGGCTCCCATCCGCCGTCGGGTGCGGCCGCCTCGCCGGCGTCGACCACCTCGCCGATACACAGCACGTGGCTGGCGGGTGCCCCCGCGGTTTCCCCGGGGTCGGACACCGAGCGGAGCGAGCAGGCGAGCCACCCGGCGGCGGCGGTCAGCACCGGCAGGCCACCGGCCACCTCGTGGACCGGTGCCCCCTGCATGCCGGTCACCGCCCCGGCGGCGTCCCGGGCCACCTTCCCGACCGGCTTCACGAAGTGGCGGACCAGCGCCCGGTCGGCGCGGGCGAGGATGCTCACCGAGAAGGCCCCCCCGTCCTCGATCAGCCCCCGCGTCACCGACCCGGCCTCCACCGCCACGGCCACCAGCTTCGGTGTCGTCGCCACCTGGACGACCAGGTTGGCCGTCATCAGGTTGGACCGGTCACGGGCCCGGCTGCCAACCACGAAGAGGCCGGTGGGCATCGACCACAGGACGCGGCGGCGCAGGCGGTCGTAGGCCTCGGGCTCCCGGCCCTCGGGCACCGGTCCGGGATCCCCGGTCGGGACGGGCACGGACTCAGTTCCCGAAGGGATCGCTGCTGGAGCCCGGGGGTGCCGTGGTGGTGGTGGTCGAGGGCACCTTCCCGGTGATGGCGGTGATCCGGGCGACCGCCACGGCCAGCTGGGCCGCCGCCCGCGTCCGGAGGGCAGCGGACGTGGCCAGCTTCCGGGCACCGGCGGCACCGCCGCCGGCCCCGTCGTAGCAGTCGTTGCCGGCGTCGTAGGCGGTGGCGTAGGCCGTCGACAGGTCGTCGGAGAGGGTCTGGTCCGGGGTGGGCAGGTTGCCGTTGCCGTTGGCGGCGTCGCTGGCCAGGATGGCGCAGACGGAGCGGACCTCGCCGGCCGGGTCATGGCGCCCGAGGATGAGCCCCACGTTGCGGATGTCGGCCTCCACCGATCCGATCGAGGATCCGGCGCCCGCCCCCGACACCCACGTGGCCACCTGGTGGGCCGGGGTCCCCGACTGTTCCTGGCCGGCGCAGCCGGCCAGGCCCAGGCAGCCCAGGGCCACCAGGGCCGTCGCCATCCCCCGTCGCCGGCGGGGGCGACGCCGCCTCACGCCGGGATGCCGGTCCGGTCCGGCCGCCACGACGGGTCGAGCTGCCGCAGGAAGAGGGCGCACCGCTCCTCCTCGTGCTGCTCGCCGATGGCCCCGGCCGCCGAGCGCAGGCCGTCGAGGCACCGGAGGAAGGGCCGGTTGTCCTCGTGCGACCACCGCACCATCCCCGATCCCTTCCAGCCGCTGCCCCGGAGGGCGTCCAGGCCCCGGTGGTAGCCGACCCGGTAGCAGGCGTAAGCCTCGATGTCGTCACGGGCCAGCGCCCCGAGGGTGGCCCAGGCCGCCAGGGAGGTGGGGTGGCCCCGCACCACGTCGGCCACCTCATGGCGCCGGCGCTCACCGGGCTGGGCCAGGGCGGCCGCCAGGCCGGCCAGCACCGCCACCGGCTCCGGGGGCAGGACCGTCTCGGGCAGGCCGGCGGTCAGCCGGACGGGCGACCCGTCGGCGGTGGGGGGAGGGGTGCTCATCGCTCCCAGTGTAGGGCCGGCCCCCCCGTCGCCCCGGTCGGCGGGGGTCAGGCGAAGGTGACGAGGTGGTACGACTTCTTGCCCTTGCGGAGCACCAGGTAGCGACCGGCCACCAGGTCGTCGGCGGCCAGTGCCCGCGAGGTGTCGGTCTCACGCCGGTTGTTGACGTAGGCACCGCCCTGCTCGATGGTGGTCCGGGCCCGGCCCTTGGACGGGTCCATGCCGGTCTCCTCCAGCAGGTCGACCAGGGGGAGTCCCCCGCCTTCCAGCCGGGACCGCGGCAGCTCGGTCGACGGGGCGTCGGCCAGGACCTCCAGCAGCGACCGCTCGTCCAGCCCGGACAGCTCCTCGCCGAACAGGGCGCCGGCCGCCCGCTCCGCCCGCTCGGCCTCCTCGGGGCCGTGGACCAGGGTGCAGACCTCGCGGGCCAGACGCCGCTGCGCCTCCCGACGCTCGGGGTGCTCGGCGGTGCGCCGGTCGAGCTCGAGGATCTCCTCGTGGTCGAGGAAGGTGAAGTACCGGAGGTAGGCGCCGACCACCGCGTCCTCGCTCCGGACGAGGAACTGGTGGAGCTGGTACGGGCTGGTGCGGCCGGCGTCCAGCCAGACGGTGCCGGTCTCCGTCTTGCCGAACTTGGTCCCGTCGGCCTTCAGGACCAGCGGGCTGGTCAGACCCCAGACCTCGGTGCGGCGCAGCTTGCGGATCAGGTCGATCCCCATGGTGATGTTGCCCCACTGGTCACTGCCGCCGATCTGGAGGCGGCAGTCGAACTCGTCGAAGAGGTGGAGGAAGTCGTAGGCCTGGAGCAGCATGTAGCTGAACTCGGTGAAGGAGATCCCCTCCCCGTCCCGCTCGAGGCGGGCACGGACCGAGTCCTTGGCCACCATCTGGTTGACGGTGAAGTGCTTGCCGACGTCGCGGAGGAACTCGAAGAGCGACAGCGGGGCGAGCCAGTCGGCGTTATTGCACAGCTGCGCCGGCGCCCCGCCGGCCGGGGTCTCGAACTCGAGGAACCTGCCGAGCTGGCCGCGGATGCCCTCGAGGTTGGCGGCCAGTGCCTCCTCCGACAGGAGGGCGCGCTCCTCCGACTTGCCCCCCGGGTCGCCGATGAAGCCGGTGCCCCCGCCGGCCAGGGCGATGGGGCGGTGGCCGGCTCGCTGGAGGCGCCGGAGGGTGCAGACCTGGAGCAGGTGGCCGACGTGGAGGCTGTCGGCGGTCGGGTCGAAGCCGCTGTAGACGGTGAGCCGGTCGCCGTCCAGGCGCGCCTCGAGTCCCGGGTCGGTCATCTGGTGGACGAGCCCCCGGAAGCGGAGGTCCTCGGCGAGTCGGGCCATCCCCTCAGCCTGCCACGTCGCCGACCGGGCTCCGGGACGCTCGGGTCCGCCGGTCCGACGCTCGCTACCATGGTCGCCAGGGGCGCCAGCCGCCCCGAGGAGCAGAGGAGCAACGTGGCCAATCCGTACCTCGAGGGGAACTACGCCCCGGTCGACACCGAGCGGTCCGACGACCACGAGCTGGAGGTCACCGGGGTGCTCCCCCCCGATCTCGAGGGGCGCCTGGTGCGCAACGGGCCGAATCCTGCGGTCCTCCCCACCGACGACACGGCCTACCACTGGTTCAGCGGCGACGGCATGCTCCACGCCATCTCCCTGGCCGGCGGTCGGGCGGTCGGCTACCGCAACCGGTGGGTGCGCACCCGGGCCCTGGCCGCCGAGCTCGGCACCCCGTCGCCCCGGGGCCCGTCCGAGCCGATCGACGGTCCGGCCAACACCCACGTCATCCGGCACGCCGGCACCACGCTGGCCCTGGTGGAGTCGGGCCTCCCCCACGCCATCTCCCCCGACCTGGAGCGCGCCCGCATCCATGACTTCGACGGTGCCCTGTCGTCGCCGATGACCGCCCACCCCAAGGTCGACCCCGACACCGGCGAGCTCCTCTTCTTCGGCTACGACGTGTTCGGGCCACCGTTCCTGCGCGTCCACACCGTGGACGCCACGGGCGCCCTGACCCGCACCGAGGCCATCGAGACCCCGCGGGCCACCATGGTCCACGACTTCGGCGTCACCGCCACGCGGATCGTCCTCCTCGACCTCCCGGTGGTCTTCGACCTCGACCTGGCCGTCACCGGTGCCAAGCTCCCCTTCCGGTGGATGCCCGAGGCCGGCGCCCGGATCGGGGTGCTGCCCCGGGACGGCGACGGGCGCGATGTCCGGTGGATCACCGTCGATCCGGTGTACGTCTTCCACGTCCTCAACGCCTACGACGACGGCGATTCCATCGTCATGGACGTGGTCCGGTACCACTCGGCCTTCGACACCGGGCCCGGCGAGGTCATCTCCTCCGACGACCCGGTGCTGGTCCGGTGGACCATCGACCCGGCGGCGGGGAAGGTCGCCGAGGTGCAGATCGACGACACCTCGGTGGAGTTCCCGCGCATCGACGACACGGTGGCGGGCCGCCCCCACCGGTACGGCTACTGCACCACCGTCGACGAGGCGCACCCCGAACGCCCGACCGGGCTGGTCAAATACGACCTCCGCCGCGACGCCTCGGTGGCGTTCGACCCGGGCGAGCACCGTTCCGCCGGCGAGCCGGTCTTCGTCCGGGCCGCCGACGGCCACGGCGAGGACGAGGGGTGGGTGCTGAGCGTCGTCTACGACGCCACCCGTGACGCCAGCGACCTGGTGGTGCTCGACGCCACCTCGTTCGCCGGACCGCCGGTGGCCACCGTCCACCTCCCCGCCCGGGTGCCCTTCGGGTTCCACGGGTCGTGGCTGCCGTCAGTGGGCTGACGCCGGGGAGCACCCCCCGGGGCGATGTGACACCAGTCGAACGGGGAGCCGTGGGAAACTCGTCCCCGACCTCGCCCGGGGGACCGCCCCGGAGCAACCGTACGAACGAGCGACAGGCCTCCGACACTTGCCACCGATCGACCCATACCGCCCCTCCGGACGCGGCAGCTCCCCGGGCACGCCCGGCAACGGCGAGTTCCCGGGCCCGATCCTCGGCGGCCAGGTCCCGATCCCATCCTCACGCAGCAGGCGCAACTCGCCGCCGCCCCGCAGCCGGGGTGCGGTCCCCGACTCCCGGAGCGCCCAGCGCCGGATCCGGCGGCGGCGGCGGAGCCGGGGCCAGCGGCTGCTGCGGGCGGTGATCGCCCTGGTGGCGCTCATCGTGCTCCTGGCCGCCGCCGGCTACGGCTACTTCCGCTACGAGTGGGCCCAGATCCAGACCGCCCCGTGCCACAACTGCGTGGCGGTGGCCAACGGGGCGCCGTACAACGTCCTGGTGCTGGGCTCGGACACCCGGGTTGGCGAGACGGCCGCCCAGGCCCAGCAGTTCGGCAACTCGACGACCGCCGGGGGGCAGCGCTCCGACACCATCAAGATCATCCACGTGGACCCCCAGTCGGGCACGGCCAGCGTGCTCTCCATCCCGCGCGACACGTTCGTGACCCTCTCGGGAGTCCCGGCCTCCTCGGGCGTCTCCACCAAGAACAAGATCAATGCCGCCTTCGCCGCCGGTCCCAACGACCCGAACCCCAACGGCACCGGCGCCAACGGGGTGGTCACCACCATCCAGAACACCTTCGGGATCCCGATCAACCACTGGATCGTGGTGAACTTCTTCGGGCTGATGGACGCGGTGAACGGCCTCGGCGGCATCAACATGAACGTGCCGTTCCCGGTCCGCGACTACGGCGACTGCAATGCCAACGGCGTCTACTCGAACTGCACCGGCCTCGATATCCAGACCACCGGCTGCCAGAAGCTGACCGGTGCCGAGGCCCTGGCGCTGTCGCGGTCCCGCCACTTCGAGTGGTACCAGAACGGCGTGTGGCACAGCGACTACTCGTCGGACATCGGTCGGATCGAGCGGCAGAACCTGGTGATCGAGGCCGTGGTGAACAAGGCCAAGTCGACCTACAACCCGATCGCCGCCGCCTCCTTCATCCAGTCGCTCACCCACGACGTGACCCTCGACGACCAGCTGGGCGCCGGCACGCTGCTGTCGCTCGCCCAGCGCTACCACGCCTTCTCCGGCTCGTCGCTGGTCAACTACACGCTGCCCACCACGGGGGCGAGCTACGCCCCCTACGGCGGCGAGGCCGTCCAGGTGGTCAACGAACCGGCGGCCACCCAGATGATCACCCAGTTCCTCGGCGGACCGCCCAACGCGGCCACCACGCCCCCCCTCGACCAGTACGGCTACCCGTTCTCGACGGCCGCCATGACCCCCACCAGCGCGGCGCCGACCGCCACCACCGCGCCGCCCACCACCGCGGCGCCCACCGCCACCACCGCCCCCTCGTCGGCCACCACCAAGGCGGACATCCCGGCGTACGACCCGGTCCCCTGCTGACCCGGTCCTGGCCGGCCGCCGGTAGCGTCGACCCATGACCGATCTCCCCCACCGCCGCCTCGGCCGCTCCGGCCTGTCCGTGTCCACCGTCGGGCTGGGCTGCAACAACTTCGGGCTGAAGCTCGACCTCGACGCCAGCCGCACGGTGATCGACGCCGCCGTGGACGAGGGCATCACCCTCTTCGACACCTCCGACAGCTACGGCACCTCGGAGGAGATCCTCGGCGAGGTGCTCGAGGGCCGGCGCCATCAGGTGGTAGTGGCCACCAAGTTCGGGAGCGATCTCCGCGGTGCCAACGGTCCCGACGGGGGGGCGAGGGGATCGCGCCGGTACATCCGGCTGGCCGTGGAGCGGTCCCTCCGCCGGCTGCGCACCGACTGGATCGACCTCTACCAGATCCACTTCCCGGACCCCGGGACGCCGATGGAGGAGACCCTGGCCGCCCTCGACGAGCTGGTCCACCAGGGCAAGGTCCGGTACGTGGGCTCGTCCAACCACGCCGCCTGGCAGGTTGCCGACGCCGCCCACCTCGCCCGGGAGCACGGCTTCGAGCCGTTCATCAGCGCCCAGAACCACTACAACCTCCTCGACCGCCGGGTGGAGCGCGAGCTGACGCCGGCCTGCGAACGGTTCGGGATCGGCATCCTCCCCTACTTCCCCCTGGCCAGCGGCCTGCTCACCGGCCGGTACCGGCGCGGCGAGTCGGCCCCGTCCGGCAGCCGGATGAAGGACTGGGGCATGGAGTCCCAGCTCACGGACGAGCGGTTCGACGCGGTGGCGGCACTCGAGGCCTACGCCGCCGAGCGGTCGGTGACCCTCCTCGACGTGGCCATCGGCGGCCTGGCCGCCCAGCCGGCGGTGGGATCGGTGATCGCCGGCGCCACGTCGGCGGCACAGGTACGGGCCAACGTCCGGGCCGGCTCGTGGGTGCCGACCGAGGAGGACCGGACGGCCCTCGACGCCATCGTCGCCCCCGGCTCCCACGTGGGCTGACGCCGGTCACGTCCAAGGCGCCGCGCCCCGCACGTCGCCGGACAGGACCGACCCGAGCCGCGACAGGACGGCCGGGTCGGAAGTGACGACCCCGAGCTCGCGGTCGTACCGCATCGAGGCGGTCGAGAAGTTCTGGGAGCCCACGAAGGCCCGCTGCCCGACCCGGCCCCCGTCGACCAGGACGGCCTTGGCGTGGATGTACCGGGGCGATTCGCCCCGGTAGACGTGGACGTGGACACCGGCGGCGGCCAGCGCCCCGAACGCCGGCCACCACGACGGCGAGTCGGACATCACCACGTCCACGTCGACGCCCCGTCGGGCGTCGCCCTCGAGGGCGGTTTCGACCGCCGGCGAGTCCATCTCCCCGCTCTCGGCGACGACGGTGTGCCGGGCGCTGTCGACGAGGTGGAGCAGCGCGCCCTCCGAGCCGGGACTCCACAGGAGGTCGGTGCCGGGGCCGCCGGCCGCCGGCGGGACGCCGGCCACATCGGCGGCAAACGTGGTCTCGATGGCGGCGACGTCACCGTGGCCGGTGTCGACGACCGCGAGGTCCCGGGTGGCGGGTTCGTCCCGGGCCGTCAGGTTGCCGGTCATGACCAGCGAGGCGGTGCCGTCGACGGTGACGGTCTTCTGATGGAGGAGTTCGCCGGCTGGCGCCCAGGTGACGTGGACGCCGGCGGCGGCCAGTGCGGCGGCGGCCGGGGCGTTGACCGCGGCCCCGGCGTCCGCCCGGTCGAGGAGGACCCGCACCTCGACGCCCCGGGCGGCGTCCGCCATGAGGGCCGCCTCCGCCGCCGGGTCGGCGAGCTCGTACATGGTCAGCTCGACCGAGCGCCGGGCCCTGGCGATGAACCGGTCGACCGGGCCCTGGCCGTCGTCGGGCTCCACCAGGAGCGGGCCGAGCCGCGCCGACCCCGCGATATCCGGGACAGGACGCGCCACCGGTGGGGGTGCCGCCCGCCGGGCGGCGGTCGGCCGAACCTCCCCCGGAACCGGCCCGGCGGTGCCGGTCCGGGCCCAGGTGGCCAGGCCCGCCACCAGGGCGGTCAGGGTCAGGGTGGCGAGGGTCCGGCGGCGTCCGGTCACGGGAGCCGACCGTACGGCCGGGGTGTGACTCGGTCCCGGTGGCGACGACGGCAATGCTCAAGACATTACTTGACTTTTATCACGACGCCCGTACACTCAAGCACATGCCGAACCAAACGACCGACCTCGACCGGACCTTCCGGGCCCTGGCGGACCGGAGCCGGCGCGCCATGGTGGAGCGCCTCACCCGGGGACCCGCCTCGGTCAGCGAGCTGGCGGAGCCCCTGGCCATGTCCTTGGCGGCGGTCGTCCAGCACGTGCAGGTCCTGGAGGCCTGTGGGGTGGTGACGACCGAGAAGGTCGGGCGGACCCGCATGTGCCGGGTGGAGCCGTCGGCGATGACCGCCGCCGAACAGTGGATCGCCGATCGCCGTCGGGGCTGGGAGACGCGCCTCGATCGACTGGCCGACGTCCTGCATCACGAGACCACCGAGGAGCATCACGAGACCACCGAGGAGGAGCCATGAGCCGAGCCACCACCATCCACGAGACGTTCGAGATCGAGCGCACCTACGACGTCCCCGTCGCCACGCTCTTCCGGGCCTGGTCGGACCCCCACCGCAAGGCCCGCTGGTTCGCCGGCTCGGCGGACGCCCTCGGGGCCGGCTACGAGCTCGACTTCCGGATCGGGGGCCGCGAGGTCAACCGTGGCGGTCCCCCGGGCGGCCCCGTCTACACGTACGAATCGGAATTCCGCGACATCGTCGCCGACCAGCGGATCGTCTCCACCTACGAGATGTCCGCCGACGAGACCCGGATATCGGTGTCCGTCGCCACCGTCGAGTTCCGCGACCTGGGGGACACCACCCGGCTGGTCCTCACCGAACAGGGGGTGTTCCTCGACGGCCACGACACCGCGGCCCAGCGCGAGGCCGGCACCCGGGCGTCGCTGGAGGCGCTGGCCGCCGTCGTCCAGGGCGCCGGCTCATAAGGATCGGCGCCGGCGGCCGGCGCCGCACCCCGCGGCACCGCGTTGACAGTCACTGACATCCGGCGTACGGTGATGGCAGCATCTGACATCACTCTCCCCGGAGGTACCACCATGAACATCTTCGTCACCGGCGCATCGGGCTGGATCGGCTCGTCGGTCGTCCCCGAGCTGCTCGGCGCCGGCCACCAGGTGGTCGGCCTGGCCCGCTCCGAGGCCTCGGCCCAGCGACTCGAGGCGGCCGGCGCGACCGTCCGGCACGGGGATCTCGACGACCCCGCCGGCCTGGCGGCCGCGGCCGCCGCAAGCGACGGGGTGATCCACCTGGCATTCCAGCACGAGGTGGCCTGGACCGGACACTTCGCCTCCGCGGCGGCCGCCGACCGACGGGCCGTCGAAGCCATGGGAGCAGCGCTGGCCGACTCCGACCGTCCCTTCGTGCTCGCCTCCGGCGTGCTCGGCCTGACGTCCGGCCGGGTGGCCACCGAGGACGACGGGCTGGTGCCGACCGCCGGCATCCGTGCCAACCCGGCCGGCCAGCGATCGGCCACCGCCCTGCTGGCGCTCTCCCTGCGGGGCATCGGCGTCCGCTCGTCGGTGCTCCGCCTGCCGCCGACCGTCCACGGCGACGGCGACCAGGGGTTCGTCGCCACCATCGTCGACATCGCCCGCCGGGCCGGAACCTCCGCGTACGTGGGCGACGGCGCCAACCGCTGGCCGGCGGTGCACCGGACCGACGCCGCCCGGCTGGCCCGGCTGGCCGCCGAGGCCGCACCGGCCGGCTCGGTGCTCCACGCCGTCGCCGACGAGGGCGTTCCCTTCCGGCAGATCGCCGAGGCGATCGGCCGCCGGCTCGACGTCCCGGCATCCTCGGTCTCCCCCGCCGAGGCCGTCGGGCACTTCGCCCACCTGGGACACTTCGTCGGCATGGACAGCCCCGCCTCCGCGGCGGTGACCCGGGAGCTCCTCGACTGGGAACCCACCGGTCCGAGCCTCCTCGACGACCTCGGACAGGACCACTACTTCAGCTGAGCGGGTCGCGCGGCCGACGGTCACGTCGCTAGGGTCGGACCGATGAGTGCCGACCGTGAGCGCCGTCCACCCCTGGTGGAAGCGAGGAACCTGGCCGACCTCTACCGCCTCCCCCTGCTCGACTGGGCCGCCATCGAGGCCCGCCTGGCCGGCGGGGTCACGCAGGCCCCCGGCACGGGCGGACCCGATCGGCACACCTGCTGGCTGGCGACGGTCGACGGTGACGGGAGCCCCCACGTGACGGGCGTCGGGGCGCTCTGGCACGAGGGGGCGTTCTGGTTCGAGACGGGCGAGGGGACGCGCAAGGGCACGAACCTCGCCCGTGATCCCCGGTGCACGTTGAGCCTGGCCACCCACGAGTTCGACCTCGTCGTCGAGGGGGAGGCCGACAAGGTCGCGGATCCGGCGCAGGTGGCCACCCTGGCGGCGCGGTGGCGGGCGGCGGGCTGGCCCGCCACGGTCGACGGTTCGGGCATCGCCCTCACGGCCGACTACAGCGCGCCGTCCGCGGGTCCCCCCCCGTGGGCCGTCTACCGGATCCTCGCCCACCGGGCGACGGCGGTGGCGACCGTGGCCCCCGGAGGCGCCACGCGCTGGCGGTTCACGGCCGAACCCTGACGACCGGGGAGCCCCCCCGGGGGCGGGTGCCTCAGCCGGCGTCCGCACCCCGCTCGCGGATGAGCACCTTCAGGGCCTCGTGCTCGGCGGCGTGCCCGAACACCTCGTACGCCTCCTCCATCTGGTCGAAGGTGAACTCGTGGGTCACGAACTTGTCGGCGGGCAGCTTGTGCTGGGCCACCAGCTTCAACAGCATCCCCAGCGTGTTGGTATTGACCAGGCCCATGGAGATGTCGATGTTCTTGATCCAGAGCTCGTTGAGGGCGAGATCGACCGGCTTGCCGTGGACGCCGATGTTGGCGACGTTCCCGCCCGGGCGGACGATCTCCGTGGCCATGGTGAACGTCTCGGGGATCCCCACCGCCTCGATGGCCACGTCGACACCGAGGCCGTCGGTGAGTGCCAGGACCTGCTCCTTCCAGTCCGCGTCCCCCGAATTGACCGTGTCAGTGGCCCCGAAGTCGTGGGCGCGCTTGAGCCGGGCGTCGTCGAGGTCGACGGCGACGATCTTCGACGGGCCGTAGAGCCCGGCCGTCATCACCGCCGAGAGCCCGACGGGTCCGGAGCCGATCACCGCCACGACGTCGCCCGGGGCGACGTGTCCGTACTGCACGCCGATCTCGAACCCGGTGGGGAGGATGTCGGAGAGCAGGATCCCCTCGGCGTCGGTGATCCCCTCGGGCACCTTGTACACCGAGTTCTCGGCGAACGGCACCCGGACGAACTCGGCCTGCGTCCCGTCGATCATGTAGCCGAAGATCCAGCCGATCCCGGCCATTCCCTCCGGATCGAGACAGTGGCTGTAGAGCCCCTGGCGGCAGTACGAGCAGCGTCCGCACGAGCTGACGCAGGCGAGGATGACCCGGTCACCGACGGCCAGCCGGGTGACGCCGTCGCCCACCTCGGTGATGACGCCGATCCCCTCGTGTCCGAGGATGCGGCCCGTCTCCACCTCGGGCACGTCCCCCTTGAGGATGTGGAGGTCGGTGCCGCAGATGGTGGTGGCGACCATCCGCACGATCACGTCGGTGGGCTGGAGGATCGCCGGCTCCGGCACGTCCTCCCATGCCTTCCGGCCGGGACCCTTGTAGACGAGTGCCTTCATGACGGACCTCCTGCGATGGGTGACCGAGCCGCGAGGTGCAACCCGCGAGGCCGCCGGTGCGACCACGGTCGCCAGCCAGCCTCTCTCCCCGAGGATACGGACGGCGCCCCGGTCCGACCAGGGCCGAACGACCCAGGTGTCCCCGATCGGACCCGGCGTCCCCACGGATCCTCCGCCCGAGGGCCGCCGGAACCACCGGATGGGCCCGGCCCGGTGGACGACTCAGGCGCCGGCGTCGGCGTGGACGAATCCCGACCAGGCAGCCACCCAGGCGGGCCAGGTGGGCGGCGGGTAGTCGTGGCCCATGCCCTCGATCTCGACGTAGCGGGCGCCGGCCACCACCTCGGCGGTCCGCCGGCCACCGCTCGGGTCGATGAGGGTGTCCCGGCTCCCGTGGAGCACCAGGGTCGGGACGTCCACCTCCCGGAGCGCCTCGGTGCGCGAGCCGTCGCCGACCACCGCCCGCAGCTGGCGTCCGACGCCCGCCGGGCAGAACCTCCGGTCGTAGGCCGCCGCCGCCCGCCGCCGGATGGCGTCGTCATCGAGCCACTCGGGCTTCGACCCGTAGACGTGGAGCGCCGCCACCTGGTGCTCGATGTACGACGCCCGCGAGGTGGCCGGCGGTGCCAGCAGGAAGGCCAGGGCCTCGGCCGAGCTGTCCCCGTAGCCGGGCTCGCCGGTACGCGACATCGCCGAGGTCATCGACAGGAGGCGATCGGGGTGGTCGATGGCCAACCGCTGGACGATCATCCCGCCCATCGAGCAGCCCAGCACGTGCGCCCTGCCGACCCCGCAGGCATCGAGGACGGCGAGGGCGTCGTCGGCCATGTCCGCCAGCCCGTAGTCGACCCCCTCGAGCTTCCCGGACAGCCCGACGTCGCGGTTGTCGAACCGGACCACTTGGAACCCCTCGGCGGCGAAGCGGTCGCACCACGCCTCGTCGTAGTTGATGCACTGCGAGCCGAGGCCGTTGACCAGCAGCAGGGTCGGGAGCGCGGGATCGCCGAACGACTCGTAGTGGAGCTCGACGTCACCGTTCGCGGTCATGGCCACCGGCCCACCCCCTCCGCCGGCAGCGTAGCGGCCCCGTCCGGCCGGACGGGGCCCGGACGATCAGGGGAGGGCGTCGACCGCCTCGACGACGGCCCGGTTGACCCGGCCGTGCACGGCCACGTTCCCGGCCCGGCCGGGGAACCGCACCCGGACCACCGACAGCCCGGGGTGCTCGATGCCCCGGCGCACCGCCTCGGCCAGGGCCCCCCAACCGTCCTCGGCCCCGACGTCGGTGACCGGTAGCCCGAACCCGGCGGCCACCGCCGCCACGTCGGGGGCCTGGGGCGTGCCGAACAGGGTCTCGAACGACCCCGGGTCGAGCGCGCCGGCCGGGGGCAGGAACGAGAAGATCCCACCGCCGCCGTTGTCGGCCACCACCACCGTGCAGGGGATGTCGTCGGCTGCGGACCCCACCAGGGCCGAGCAGTCGTGGAGGAAGGCGAGGTCGCCGACCAGCGCCACCGTCGGGGTCAGCGACGTCATGGCCACCCCCAGGGCGGTGGAGACCACGCCGTCGATGCCGTTGGCCCCGCGGTTGGCCAGCACCCTCGGATAGCCCGGCCGGGGGGCACCGAAGGCCTCCACGTCCCGCACCGGCATCGACGACGACACCACCAGGTCCGCCCCGTCGGGCAGCTGGGCGACCAGCCGGCGGGAGAGGGCCGGCTCCGACCAGCCGTCCGCGGTCGCCGACAGGGCGGTGTCGACGGCGTGCTGGGCCGCCGACTCGGCGTCCAGCCAGCCCCGCAGCCAGTCCGGATCCGGCCCCGGCTCCCCGCCGGCGGCCCGGAGGTCGGCCAGCCGGTCGACGACCGCCAGGCAGAACGACCCCGGATCGGCCCGCACGACCGTCGAGGCACTCCGGTCGGGGTCGGACCACTGCCACCACGGGTCGACCAGCACGGTCTCGGCCCCCCCGGCGGACGCCGAGGCCAGGAAGGAGGTCACCACCTTGGACACCCAGGGTCCCCCGAGGCGGACGACGACCTCGGGGAGGCGACCCCCGGCGAACCGCTCGGATCGCAGGATCCCGTCGGCGGCGGCCACCATCCCCCCGGGCACGGTCCGGAGGCCGGACCGGGGATCGGCCAGCAGCGGCCAGCCGAGGGCGTCGGCCAGGGCCGTCACCGGCCCGTGCTCTCCCCCGCCGGCCCCCACCACCACCAGGCCCCGGGCACCGGCGGCGCCGGCGGCCGCCACCCGGTCCACGGCAAGGGCCGGGGCGGTGGCGGCGTGCACCGACACCAGGTGCCACGGCGCCCCGTGGGGCCGGCCGGCGGGGACCTGTCCCGGGCCGGGGACCCCGAGCAGGGGTTCGCGGAAGGGCAGGTTGCAGTGGACCGGTCCCGGCCCGCAAGGCCCCACGGTGGCCTCGGCCACCGCCCTGGCCCCCAGCGACCGCCACGACCCCCGGTTGGCCGGGTCGGCCACCCCCGGGTCACAGAACCAGCGGACCGATGTGCCGAAGAGCCGGTCCTGGTCGATGGTCTGGGGGGCGCCCACCCCCCGGAGCTCCGGGGGCCGGTCGGCGGTGACGGCCACCAGAGGCACCCGGGCCAGGTCGGCCTCGACCACCGCGGGGTGGAGCTCGGCGGCGGCGGTGCCGCTGGTCGTCAGCATCACCGCCGGCACGCCCGTGGCCAGTCCGATCCCGAGAGCGGTGAAGGCCGCCGACCGCTCGTCCAGGCGCACGTGGACGGCGATCCCCCCGTGGTCGGCCAGCGCCACCGCCAGGGGGGTGGAGCGAGACCCGGGGCACACCACGGCGTGGGATACCCCGGCCCGGGCCCACTCGTCGACCAGGGTGGCGGCGAAGGCCGCCTGCAGGGCACCATCCCCGGGGTCGGGCACCGGGGTCGCTACGCTCACTGCCGTTGCCGCCATCCGTCATGACACCGATCCCCGGACACAGGGAGCCAGCCTCCACCGGCCGGCCCGTCGCCTCGCTCAACGCCGAGGTCGTCGGACGCGGCCCGCGCATCGTCCTGGCCCACGGCTTCACCCAGACCGGCCGCCTGTGGAACTCGATGGACGAGCGGCTGGCCGCCGCCCACCAGGTGGTGCGGGTGGACATGCCGGGCCACGCCGGCTCCTCCCACATCGCCGCCGACCTGATCGAGGGTGCCCACCTGCTCGGGGCGGCCGGCGGCCGGGGGGCGTACGTGGGCTACTCCATGGGTGCCCGCTTCTGCCTCCACCTGGCCCTGGCCCGGCCGGACCTGGCGACCACGCTCGTCCTGATCTCGGGCACCGCCGGCCTCGAGCGACCGGGCGACCGCGAGGCCCGACGGGCCAGTGACGAGGTGCTCGCCTACGAGCTCGATCCACCCGCCCACCTCGATGACGCCGCCGGTCTCCGCGAGGTGCGCCAGGCGCGCCTGGACGCCTTCCTCCACCGCTGGCTCGACAATCCGCTGTTCGCCGGCATCGCCCCGGAGGCGAACGGGTTCGAGGAGCGCCGGCGCAACACCGGCCCGGGCCTGGCGTCGAGTCTCCGCCTGGCCGGCACCGGCACCCAGCTGCCACTGTGGGACCGCCTGGCGTGGCTGCGGATGCCGGTGCTGATCGTCACCGGGGAGCACGACGACCGCTTCACCGAGACGGGCCGCCGCATGGCTGCCGCCATCGGGGTCAATGCCACCCACGTGGTGGTCCCGGGGACGGGTCACTCGCCGCAGCTGCAGAACCCCGCGCTGGTGGCCGAGCTGGTCCATGCCCACCTTGGCGCCCCGACCGGCGCTCGCTGACCTGCACGCCTCGGGCCACCGGGTCCGGACGCGCCTCACCAGATCCACCAGCACAACGCCACCGAGAGCAACACGCCGAAGACCAGCTGCAGCTGGCCGGTGGCCGCCAGCACCGGCAGCAGCGCCCGGCCGACGGCGTCACTGCGCACCACCCGGACCGGCGCCACCGCCAGCGGAAGGGCCAGCAACGGCAGCAGGGTGACCGCCGGTTGGTGACCGGCCACCGAGCCGGTCAACGCCAGGACGGCCCAGACGGCGGCCAGCACGAACGGCAGGGCGACGGTGGTCACGTAGCACCGGCCGGCCGGGACGCGCCCGATCCGGGCGGCCAGGGTCCGCTTCCCGGACTGGCGGTCGGTCTCGATGTCGCGGAGGTTGTTGGCCAGCAGCAGGGCGGTGGCCAGCAGTCCCACCGCCACCGCGGCGGCCAGCACCACACCACCGCCGAGCCGCCCGGTCTGCACGTAGAAGGTGCCCTCGGTGGCCACCAGGCCGAAGAAGACGAAGACGAAGAGCTCGCCGAAACCGGCGTAGCCGTAGGGCCGGGGGCCGCCGGTGTAGAACCACCCGGCGGCCAGGCAGGCCGCACCCACCAGCAGCACCCACCACGACGTCACCGCCGCCAGCCACAGCCCCACCAGACCGGCGACCCCGAAGGCACCGAGAGCGGCCCGCTTGACCGAGCCGGGCGAGGCCAGGCCGGTGGCCACCAGACGGACCGGGCCGACCCGGGCGTCGTCGGTCCCCCGGATGCCGTCGGAGTAGTCGTTGGCGTAGTTGGTGCCGACCTGGATGGCCAGGGCCACCACCAGGGCGGCGACCGCCCGGAGCCACACCAGGGAGACGGCCGGGATCCCGCTGCCGTAGCGCGGGTGGGCGGCCGCCGTACCCACCAGCACCGGCACCACCGCGGCGGGGAGCGTCCTCGGCCGGGCACCCAGCACCCACCGCTTGAGCGGGCCCGGGGCGGCCGGGGCCGGGGCCGGGGCGGTCACGGGCGCCGGGGGAAGCGGCCGAAGTCGGGCGGCCGGTGCTCCTGGAAGGCGTTGCGGCCCTCCTGACCCTCCTCGCTCATGTAGAAGAGCATGGTGGCGTCGCCGGCGAACTGCTGGAGCCCGGCCAGGCCGTCGTCGGCGGCGTGCAGCCCGCCTTTCAGCATCCGGAGGGCCAGTGGCGACAGCGACAGCATCTGGCGGCACCAGGCCACCGTCTCGCGCTCCAGGTCGGCCAGCGGCACCACCTCGTTGACCAACCCCCAGTCGAGGGCGGTGTCGGCGTCGTACTGGCGGCAGAGGAACCACACCTCCTTGGCCCGCTTGAGGCCGATGCTCCTCGCCAGCAGGCTGGCCCCGTAGCCGCCGTCGAAGCTGCCCACCTTGGGTCCGGTCTGCCCGAAGCGGGCGTTGTCGGCGGCGATGGTGAGATCGCAGACCAGGTGGAGGATGTGCCCCCCACCGATGGCGTAGCCGGCCACCATGGCCACCACCGGCTTGGGCAGCCGCCGGATCTGGATCTGGAGGTCGAGCACGTTGAGCCGCCCGATCCCCTGCCGGGCGACGTCGTCGTCGCCGAGGTAGCCGTCGTCACCGCGGATCTTCTGGTCGCCGCCGGAACAGAAGGCGTCGGGCCCCTCGCCGGTGAGGACGACCACCCCCACCGACGGGTCGTCACGGGCCATGTTGAAGGCCTCGGCCAGCTCGAAGAGGGTTTGGGGCCGGAAGGCGTTGCGGACCTCCGGGCGGGCGATGGTCAGCTTGGCGATGCCGTCGGCCACGTCGACGTGGATGTCCCGGTAGTCACCACGGCGCTCCCAGGCCGGGAGGGGCAGGTCCCGGAACCGGGCCACCGGGTCCACCGGCGGCCCGGTGATGACCGTCGGCGCCATCCCCGCCGCTTCTGTTCCCCGACCCTGTCCCTCACCCGGTGCAACCATTCGACCATTCACTCCTAGAGTCACCACTCGTACGGTCGCCTACGCTACTCCCATGGCCGAACTCGTGGCACTCGATCTCCCGGCCGGGCCGGCCTTCGTCCATGCCCTGACCGACGCCTGGGATCGGGGCGACGCCGTCCTCCCGCTCGATCCCCGGCTCCCCCGGCCGGCCGTGGCGCGGCTGCTCGCCGCCCTCCGGCCCACCCGGGTGGTCGACGGCGGCGGCGAGCGGGCTCTGGCCGGCGGCCTCCCGACCGAGGACGGCGACGCCCTGGTGGTAGCCACCAGCGGCACCACCGGTGAGCCCAAGGGGGTCGTCCTCACCCACGCCGGGGTCCGGGCCTCCGCCGAGGCCGGCGCCCGGCGCCTGGGGGTCGACCCGGCCGCCGACCGCTGGGTGGCGTGCCTCCCCCTCGCCCACATCGGCGGGCTCTCGGTGGTGACCCGTTCCCTCCTCACCGGCACCCCGTGCACGGTGCTCGAGCGGTTCGACGCCGGACGGGTGGCGGCCGAGGCCCGGTCGGGTGCCACCCTGGTCTCGCTGGTGGCCACCGCGCTGCGGCGGACCGACACCCGCGGCTACCGGACGGTGCTGCTCGGCGGTGCGGCGCCGCCCGACCGGCTGGACCCCCAGGTGGTCACCACCTACGGCATGACGGAGACCGGCTCCGGCGTCGTCTACGACGGACGCCCGCTCGACGGCGTGGCGCTCCGGATCGGCGACGGCACCACCGGGGCCGAGGGCGAGGTGCTGGTGCGGGGCCCCATGCTGCTCCGGGCCTACCGGGACGGCACGGTGCCGCTCCTCGCCGGGGGATGGCTCCCCACCGGCGACGCCGGGGCGCTGGCCGGCGACGGGACGCTCACCGTCTTCGGGAGGATCGCCGAGGTGGTGGTGACCGGGGCCGAGAAGGTCTGGCCGGTGGCCGTGGAACAGGTGCTCGCCCGCCACCCCGGCGTGGCCGAGGTCGGGGTGTGGAAGCGACCCGACCCGGAGTGGGGCGAGCGGGTGGTGGCATGGGTGGTGCCGGTCGACGCCACCGAGCCGCCGGCCCTCGACGACCTCCGCCGGGTGGTGACCGAGGAGCTGGCTCCCTGGGCCGCCCCCCGCGAGCTGGTGCTGGTCACGTCGCTGCCCCGCACGTCCAGCGGCAAGGTCCGCCGGGGCGGACTGTCGTGAAGGCGTGCCCGTGCGGGTGCGGCCGTCGGCTGGGCTGGTCGGACCGTCGCATCGCCACCAACGCCGCCCTGGTGGTCGACCTCCTTCCGGTGGCCCGACGGACCGCCGAGGTGCTCGGGACCGCCGGCAGCCCCGAGGCGGCCGAGACCGGCCGGTTCGTGGACCAGGGGGTCGACCTGGCCCGTCGGCTGCTCCGGGTCGCCCACGGGGACCGCTCCCCCGAGGCCCGGCGCCGCCAGCCCGGGGACGGCGAGGCCGTCGCCTGGTACCGGGTGGCGGTGCGCCTGGGACCGAGCCTCCAGCAGCTCGACCCGGTGTGGTGGGTGTGGTTCGAGGCGCGCGGCGAGCCGGGGGCCGACCTCGGCACCGGCGACGGACCCTGGGACGGCGCGGTCCGGGGTGACGGCCCCCCCGAGCCGATGGTTCCGGACTGAGCGGCGTCACCCCCAGACGCCACCCTCCCTCCCCGGGGGATTCGGTGGACCCGCCGGCCGGCGGACCGTCAGATGGGTGGCCCTGGTTGGTCGGGCTCCGCAATGGCCAGTTGTCGGCCGCCCCTCCGCTTGGCCCGGTACATCGCCGAGTCCGCCGCGGCGTAGACGGCCCGTGCGTCACTCGCCCGACCACCGGTGGCACCGCCGATGCTGACGCCGGGGACGGAGCCACCGGGCGTCCCGACGGCGAGCGCCTCGAGCATGCGCGTGGCCACCTCTCGGGCCTCGGCCGCACCGGCGTTGAAGAGGAACACCCCGAACTCGTCGCCGCCCAGGCGGGCCAGCACGTCCCCCCGCCGGAGCACGGAGCCCAGGGCCGCTGCCGTCCGGATGAGCAGCCGGTCGCCCACCTCGTGACCCTGGGTGTCGTTGACCTGCTTGAGCCCGTCCAGGTCGATGGACAGGTCGGCGAATCGTATCCGTCCCGGTCGGTTGTCGAGGGCCCGGTCGAAGGCACGGCGGTTCGCCAGCCGGGTGAGGGTGTCGGTGGTGGCCTGGTCGTGGAGCGCGACCTGCACGTGCGCGCTCTCGAGCGCCAACTCGGCCAGATGGCCGAGCGCCTTGAGGTACTCGAACAGCTCATCGGCGTCGTCCGATCTTCCCAACGGCAGCGACAGCGCCAGCACGCCGTCCGTCACCGTCCCGACCTGCACCGGGACGTAGAGGATGCTGGTGACATCCCCGGCGGGGCGCCGGGGGCGGTCGTTCGGGCCGGTGGACCCGGCGTCCGACCCCTGATGGAGTGCGGCGCCGTGCCGGAGCACGTCCCCGAGGTGCGGCTGATCGGCCACGAGGAACGCCGGCGGGCCCGGATGACCGGCCGCGTCGTACTGGGCGACCACCTCCACCCACGTCCCGTCCGAACGGAGGTACTGCGCCCGGCACCGCGACGCGCCACCCGGCGGCGCCAGCCCGGCCACCAGGCGGACCACCGTCGAGCGCACCCCGTCGGGATGGCGGATCGCCGTGAGCTGCTCGGCGGCATCCTCGAGCGCCCTGCTCAACCGGACGGTGGTCTCACGCTGTCCGATCACCCGCTCCAACCGGTCGCGGAGGTCGTGCGTCGCCACCGAGACCAGCAGACCGACCGCCGCCCAGAAGACGACCCGGCGGAGGAGCACCGTGCCGGTCACGTCCCCGGGCGTGGTGGTGGCGACGACCTGGGCGGCGGCGATGGCCCCCAGCACTACGAACGACTCCCAGCGCCGGTGGTAGAGCGCGGACCAGACCAGTGGGACGAACAGGACGATGTTCACCCCATACGTCCACCCGCCGACGGCCGGGATCAGTGCCAGCAGTGACGCCACCTCGATCACCGGTACCACCACCGACAACCAGGTCGGCAGCCGACCCCAGGGGAGGAAGAACGCACCGACCACCAGGGCGAAGAGGGCGACGCTCCAGTACATGTCCGCCCTCGACGCCGGACCCGGCGGGAGCACGACGCTCACCTGGGCGACCACGACCACGGCGGCGAACGGGATGACCCGGCGACCGAGGCCCGGCCACCGGAACGGGCCGGTATCCGTCGCTGGACCGACCGATCGGTCGGTCCCGGCCCGGCTGGTGGCGGCGACCTCGCTCCGCTCGTCCACGTCCTCCGACGCTACTTTCCCCCGCCCGCGCCATCGCGGCCGGGAAGCCGCGCCAGGGAGTCGGCCCGGGTGCCGACCGCCACCCTGTCCGTCATGTCCGCCGCGGCGCCGGCCGGCGGCCCGGACACCCCCGGCTCGGGCGGTCCGCCCAGCGCCCCCAACACCACCAGGATCCACAGCCCGAGCCGGAGCCCGGCGAACCCCTCGACGGTGTGCCGGGTGACCTCCTGACCGTCGCCGTGCCACGCCGCCACCATGGCCAGGCCGCCGATCACGGCCACGCCGGCGGCGGCCCGCCACGTCGGCCACTGCCACCGCCGGGTCCGGATGGCCAGAAGCCCGGCCACCCCCGCCAGCACGATCAGCCAGCCGGCACCCGGCCAGAGCACCCGGCCCAGCGGCGAGGTGTCCGGGTGGCGGGTGGGCCCGTAGAACAGCAGGTCGCCGCCGGCGGCGTTGAACGTCCGCTCCGGCCGCACCAGGGGCTCGGTGACCAGGTAGGCCGGGTGGGTGAGCAGCCACTCGGCATAGACGGGCGCCGCCCGGGTGGCCATCCAGCGGTCGAGGGCGGCGAAGGCCGGGTCGTGGGGCCCGATCCCGACCACCTTGGCGGCGCCGGCCGGCGGGGCCGGGATCGCCTGGGCCAGGGCGTCCACCCCCGACGACTGCGGCATGCCGTGGGCCGCGAACCACGCCACCCGGTCGGGGTAGGGGAAGACCCGGACGTAGAAGACGTCGGCCACGCTCTCCTCGGCCCGGTGGCCGGCGGCCGCACCCCAGCCGGTCACCGCCACCACGCCGACCAGGACCACCGCCAGCGCGGCGAGGCGCGCCCCGTCCGGACGACCACGCCGCGCCCGGACCACCGCCACCGCGCCCACCGCGGCGGTGAGCGCCAGCACGGTCCCGATCTGGGCGTCGCGCACGGCGGCGAAGGCCACCGCGGCGGCGACCGCGACGGCGACCCGCGGCCACGTCACCTCCTGCGCCACCCGGAGCATCGCCGCCACCACCAGCGCCAGCGTGCTCATGGCCAGCGACTCGGAGAGCACCGACCGGTTCCAGAGGTCGACCGGGGCGGCGGAGGCGAACGCCAGCACCACCAGGACGGCACCCGCCCGGCGCCACCCCGTCGGGACCAGGGTGCCGACCGTCCAGGCCAGTACCGACCACGCCAGCACGAAGACCACCGCCTGGGCGACCACGAAGCCGGTCGAGGCGCCGACCAGCCTCATCACCAACGGCACCAGCGGGGGTCGGTGACCGGCCCAGAAGGCGGTGCTCCAGAGCGGCTCGGCGGCCACCGCCTGATAGGAGCGCGAGTCGTTCCAGAGCAGTGGCGGCCCGGCCAGTGCCTGCCGGAGGACGAAGCCGGCGAAGGCCGCCACCCCGAGCACCAGGGTCGCCACCACGGCCGCCACCACGGCCGCCGAGCGGCGCGACACCGGGCCGGTCGGCACGTCCTCGTCGGGGGCCGCGGTGCCGGTGACCGCGCTAGCCGATCCCACCACTGGGGATACACAGGGCGCCACCGTCCACCACCAGGGTGGTGCCGGTGATCCAGGAGGCGGCGTCCGAGCAGAGGAAGAGCGCGGCGTTGGCGATGTCCTCGGGGACCCCGAGCCGGCGGGCCGGCAGGCGGCGGGCGATGGCCTCCTCGGCCGGCTCCCACAGGGCGCGGGCGAACTCCGTCTTGACCAGGCCCGGGGCGAGGGCGTTCACCCGCACCTCGGGGCCGAGCTCCCCGGCCAGCTGGGTGGTGAGGTGGATGACCGCCGCCTTGGTGACGTTGTACCAGCCGATGCCCGGCTCCACCGACAGCCCGCCGATGGAGGCCAGGTTGAGGACCGCGCCCCCGCGCTCGGACATGCCCGCCCGCCACACCGCCCGTGTCCACTCGAGGTACCCGGTCTGGTTGACCCGGACCGTCTTGTCGGCCCGGGCGGAGTCGATCTCGATCATCGGCCCGTAGTAGGGATTGGTCACCGCGTTGTTGACCAGGATGTCGACCGAGCCGAACCGGTCCACGGTGGCGGCCACACACGCCTCGGCCTGCTCGGGGTCGCCGGCGTTGGCCACGTGCCAGGCCACCTCGCCGGCGCCGTCTCCCAACCCGGCATCGATGGCCTCCTTGGCGGCGGCCAGGGCGTCGGCCTTGCGCGAGGAGAGCATCACCGAGGCCCCGGCGCCGGCGAAGGCGGCGGCGATGGCCTGGCCGATCCCGCGCGAGGCCCCGGTGACCAGGGCGGTCTTTCCATCCAGTCGCAGATCCATCGCAGCACCCTAACGGCACGCCGTCCCCCGGGTCGGCCGGACCGGACCCGGCCCGGCCGGCTCCCGCGCGCCGGGCCGCGCCGCACCGGGTCGGTACGCTCTCCCGTGTGACATCCAACCGACTGGCGGCCGAGACGAGCCCCTACCTGCGCCAGCACGCCGACAATCCGGTCGACTGGTACCCCTGGGGGGAGGAGGCCTTCGCCCGGGCCCGTCACGAGGACCGGCCGATCTTCCTGTCGGTCGGCTACTCGGCCTGCCACTGGTGCCACGTGATGGCCCACGAGTCGTTCGAGGACCCCGGGACGGCCGCCGTCCTCAACGCCTCGTTCGTCTGCGTCAAGGTCGACCGCGAGGAGCGCCCCGACGTCGATGCCGTCTACATGGAGGCGGTCCAGTCGATGACCGGCTCGGGTGGCTGGCCGATGAGCGTCTTCCTCGACACCGACCGACGCCCGTTCTTCGGTGGTACCTACTTCCCGGCGGTGGACCGGCCCGGCAGCCCGTCGTTCCGGACGGTGCTGGCGGCCATCACCGACGTCTGGGACCACCGCCGCGACGAGGTGGAGGAGCAGGCCGGGGAGCTGTCCGCCGCCATCGCCTCGCGGTCGGTCCTGGCCGCCGACCCCGACCGGACGTCCACCCTGGGCTCCCTCCGGGGGGACGGCGACGGGCCCGACCTCCTGGCGGCGGCCGTCGCCGACCTGGCCAAGCGGTTCGACCCGACCTGGGGCGGGTTCGGCCCGGCCCCCAAGTTCCCCCAGCCGACCTCGGTGGACATCGCCCTGGCCCACGCCCGGCGCCACCCCGGCGACGACCACGCGCTGCGGATGGCCACCACCACCCTGGACGCCATGGCGGCCGGCGGCATCCACGACCATCTGGGGGGCGGCTTCGCCCGCTACGCCACCGACGCCCAGTGGCTGGTCCCCCACTTCGAGAAGATGCTGTACGACCAGTCCGGCCTGCTCCGGGCCTACCTCCACGCCTGGCAGCGGACCGGCCGGGCCGACTTCCTGCGGGTGGTGGAGGGCATCGTGACCTACGTGGCCCGCGATCTGGCCGACCCCGCCGGTGGCCTCGCCTCGGCCGAGGACGCCGACAGCGAGGGGGAGGAGGGGCGGTTCTACGTCTGGACGCCCGACCAGGTGGCCGAGGCGGTCCGGACCGGCGTCCCCGGCGACGACGCCGACCCCGGGGCCGTGGCGTCGGCGGTGGCGGCGTGGTTCGGCGTCACGCCGGCCGGCAACTTCGAGGGCACCACCATCCTCCGCCGTCCGCTCGGCGCCCCCCTCAGCGGACCGGCCGACGTCGAGGAGGGCCGCCGCCGCCTGTTCGACCACCGGACCCGTCGGGTCCGACCCGGGCTCGACGACAAGGTGCTCACCGAGTGGAACGCCATGTACGTCGCCGCCCTGGCGGAGGCGGCCGCCGCCACCGGCGACCGGGCGTGGGCGGCGCGGGCGGTCGCCACCGCCGAGTTCCTGCTCGCCCACCTGCGACGGCCGGAGGACGGGCGCTGGCTGCGGAGCTGGCAGCGGGACGGCGGCGCCCGGCACCTGGCGTACGCCGCCGACCACGCCTGGCTGGTCGATGCCTTCACCCGGCTGGGCGAGCTGACCGGCGAGGCCCGCTGGACGGCGCAGGCCGTGGCGACCGCCGACGCCCTGCTCGCCCTGTTCCACGACGACGAGGGAGGCGGCTTCTTCACCACCGGCCACGACGCCGAGTCGCTCATCGTCCGGACCAAGGACGTCCTCGACGGGGCCACCCCCTCGGCCAACGCCGCCGCCGCCCTGGCCCTGGCGCGCCTCGGCGCCCTCACCGGCGACGCCCGCTACACCGACGCCGCCCGGGAGGTGGTGGCCCTGGTCGGGGACCTGCTGGTCCGACATCCCGGTGCCTTCGGCCACACGCTGTTGGCCGCCGAGCTGCTCCGGCGCGGCCCGACCGAGGTGGTGGTGGCCGGCGACCGGGCCGACCTGGTCGCCGTCGTCCACCGCCGGTGGCTGCCCGAGGCGGTCCTGGCCTGGGGCGAGCCCACCGATTCCCCCCTCTGGGAGGGGCGGGACGGTGACCGGGCCTACGTCTGCCGGGGGTACACCTGCCGGACCCCGGCCACCGACCCGGCCACGCTGACCGGCCAGCTGGAGGCGGCGAACTGATGTCCGACGCCCCCACCCCGCCCGAGGGGACCCCGGCGTCCGGTGGGCCCCTGACCGGACCCGTCCCGGTCACCGGTTCCGCCGGCGGCGTTCCGCCGGCGGTCGATCCTCCGCCGGATGACGCCCGGCCGCTCCCGACCGCCGAAGGACGGGTCGAGGAGCCGCGGAAGCGGGGGCGCCGACGCTCGGGGCGGAGCCCCCGGAGCGGCACCGCCCGGGACGTCGCCCGCTCGATCCAGCGCCGGTCCCGGATCGAGGTGACGGGCGGGGTGGCGCTGACGGTGCTGGTCCTGTCGTGCCATCAGGAGGACACCACCGGTGTCGATCTGGCGTCAGGGACGCTGGTCCGCGCCCGGGTGACCTGGCCCGAGGACCACGGTCCGGACCTCGCCCCCTTCGACGTGGTCGAGGCGGTGCTGGCCGAGGACCCCGAGCGCGACGACCTGGCCCAGCCGGAGTCGGTGACCGTCGCCGGCCTACCCCGGCACCTCGGCACCCTCCACGGACGCCAGGTGCGCAAGCTCCTCCACCGGCTGGCGGCGCCGGTGGAGGAGCACGTGCTGGGATTCCCCGGCACCTCGGCCCCCTACTGGGAGTTCCGGGGCTTCCGGCCGTCGCTGGCCCTCCTGGTCCCCACCAAGGGACCGGTGCTCTTCCGCCGGGACGGGGACCGGTCGGTGTGGGTCCGCTTCGGCTGGGGCCGCAGCGACAACTGGCTGCCGGTGGAGGACCCCCGGGCCGTCCGGGCCCTCGACGTGGCCCGTCGCGACCGCCTGGCGGGCAAGGACCTGGCCGCCGCCCTGGGCTTCAAGCCCCACTACCTGGTGGCGTCGGTGAGCCGTCCCCGGGCCGGCCACTGCTACAAGACCGTGCGGGCCATCCTGCCGCGCGGCTGATCCCGAGGAGACCGCCCGTGCCCACCGACCTCGTCGTCGTCGACGCCTTCGCCGACCGGCCCTTCGCCGGCAACCCGGCGGCCGTCTGCCTGCTTGACCGGCCCGCCCCGGTGGCGTGGATGCAGCAGGTGGCCGACGAGATGCACCTCTCGGAGACGGCGTTCGCCGTCCGGCGTCCGGACGGCGACCACGATCTCCGCTGGTTCACCCCCACCGTCGAGGTGGACCTGTGCGGCCACGCCACCCTCGCCACCGCCTCGGTGCTGGGGGGCGGTCGCTTCCACACCCGGAGCGGGGTGCTCACCTGCACGGCGGACGGCGACGGCCGGTTCACCCTCGACTTCCCCGCCGACCCGCCGACGCCGCGGACGACGCCCGACGGCCTCCTCGGGGCCCTCGGAATCGGGGATGCCGCGGTGGCGGTCCTGTCCGGGCGGACCGATCTGCTGGTGGTGGCCGCCGACGCCGACGTGGTCCGGAGCCTCGAGCCGGACCACGTCCGGTTGGCCGCGTTCGAGTGCCGCGGGGTCATCGTCACGGCCGCCGGCGACCGGCCGGATGTGGACTGCGTGTCGCGCTTCTTCGCGGTGGGGTCCGGCATCGACGAGGACCCGGTCACCGGTTCGGCCCACTGCACGCTCGCCCCGTACTGGGCGGCCCGCACCGGGCGGGACGCGCTCATCGGCTACCAGGCCTCGCGCCGCGGGGGCACGGTGGCCATGCGGCTGGCCGGCGAACGGGTGCTCCTGACCGGGCAGGCCCGGCGGATGGCCGAGGTGCGGCTCCTGGTCGACCCCGCCTGAGGTCGATCCCCCGTGACCTACAGTCGGTCGGCGTGACGGAGTCCCCCGCCCCGCAGGCACCCCCGGTCCCGCTCCTCCCCGAGTACGACGGCGCCTGCCTCGCCAACCTGGTGCCGGCCCTCCTCGCCGTCGCCGCCGGACGGGACGACCGGAACGGCGCCGTCCCCGACTGGCTGCCGCCGACCGCCCGCCGGGCCCGGCAGGTGGTGCTGCTGGTGGTGGACGGCCTCGGCTGGGAGCAGCTCCGGGCCCACGCCGCCCTCGCCCCCGCCCTGGTCGGTGCCGACGGCGCCGACCGGGCCATCACCTCGGTGGCGCCCACCACCACCGCCTGCGCCCTCACCTCCATCACCACCGGCCGGCCACCGTCGCAGCACGGGCTGATCGGCTACCGGCTCGGCGCCCCCGGCGACGAGATCATGAACGTCCTCAAGTGGACGCTCGGCACCGGGGGCGGCCGGGACGCCCGCCGCCGGATCCGGGCGGCCGAGTACCAGCCGCTCCCACCGTTCCCCGGGGCCGCCCACCGGGTCCCGGTGGTGTCCAAGACCGAGTTCGGCGGCACCGGCTTCACCGCCGCCCACCTGGCCGACTCCCCGCTCCGGGGCTACAAGGTCCCGTCCTCGATCGTGGTGGAGGTGACCCGGCTGCTGGCGGACGGCGAGCCGTTCGTCTACGCCTACTACGACGGCGTCGACAAGGTGGCCCACGAGCACGGGCTGGGCGGGCACTACCGGGCCGAGCTGGCCACCGTCGATCGGATGGTGGCCGACCTCGCTGCCTCGCTCCCCGAGGGTGCCGTCCTGGTGGTAACCGCCGACCACGGGCAGGTCGACGTGGGGGCCCGGGTCGAGGTGCTGGGACGCGACCTGATGGCCGGGACCCGCTTCCTCTCCGGCGAGGGGCGGTTCCGGTGGCTCCACGCCCGCCCCGGTGCCACCGACGACCTCCTGGCCGGTGCCACCGAGCACTACGGGGGGTCGACCTGGGTGGTGGCCCGGCAGCGGATGGTGGACGAGGGATGGTTCGGGGGTCCGCTCCGATCCGGGGTGGCCGAGCGGCTCGGGGACGTGGCCCTCGTCCCCCACGCCCCCCTCGCCTTCCTGGACCCGGCCGACACCGGCGAGTCGGGCCTCGTGGCCCGCCACGGGTCACTCACCCCGGCCGAGATGCTGGTGCCGCTCCTCGCCCTCGCCCGAGATGGCAGCATCGGGGGATGAGCACCGACGGAACCACCCCCGAGACCCCGACGGCGGCCGACGCCGACCAGGCGGCCGTGCAGCCCGACCTGGTCGAGGCCCCGACCCCGGCTCCCACCGAGGGCGACGCCGGGGAGGCGGAGGCCACCGAGTCCATCGAGCAGCCGGCCAAGCTGCTCCGCATCGGCTCGATGGTCAAGCAGCTCCTGGAGGAGGTGCGCCAGGCCCCCCTCGACGAGGCCAGCCGGGGGCGCCTCCGGGAGATCTACGAGCAGTCGATCCGGGAGCTGGCCGACGGCCTCTCGCCCGACCTGGTGGCCGAGCTCGACCGGATCTCGATCCCCTTCGACTCCACCACACCGTCCGACAGCGAGCTCCGGATCGCCCACGCCCAGCTGGTCGGCTGGCTCGAGGGGCTGTTCCACGGCATCCAGGCCACCCTGGTGGCCCAGCAGGTGGCGGCACGGGCGCAGCTCGACGAGATGCGCCAGCAGGCGCTCCCGCGGGGCGGCCCCAACGTCGGCCGCCCGGGCACCTACCTGTAGCGGCGCTCCAGGCCCCGAGGGGTCGGCGCCGCGCCGCCGTCCCCCGCGCTATGGTCGGAATGACACCGCTGTAACTCGTCCACAGCCTGTGGACGGGTACGCCGGTGGTGACGAGGAAGGCCCCTGGCTCGTTGGCATCACGGTCGTTCACCCACCTGCACACCCACACCGAGTTCTCGATGCTGGACGGTGCCGCCCGGGTCAAGGACCTGGTCCAGGCGGCCGTCGAGGACGGCCAGCCCGCGCTCGGGATCACCGACCACGGCAATATGTACGGGGTCCTCGACTTCTACGCCGCCTGCCGCAAGGCCGGCATCAACCCGGTCATCGGCACCGAGGCCTACATGGCCGCCGAATCGAGGCTCGAGCGCCCGGTCCGCCGGGGCAAGGTCGATGACACCGGGGGTGACGTCGACGGCGGGGAGAAGCTCTACTACCACCTGACGCTGCTGGCCGAAACCACGGAGGGCTACCGGAACCTCCTCAAGCTCTCCTCGGCCGCCTACCTCGAGGGCTACTACTACAAGCCCCGGCTCGACTGGGAGCTCCTCGAGCGCCACCACACCGGCCTCATCGCCACCACCGGCTGCCTGGGCGGCGTGGTCCTCCAGGCGCTGCTGGCCGACGACCAGGTCAAGGCCGAGGCGCTGGCCGCCCGCCTCCAGGACATCTTCGGCCGCGGCAACCTCTTCGTGGAGATCCAGGACCACGGGCTCCCCGAGCAGCAGAAGACCAACCCGGCCCTGGTGGAGATCGCCCGCCGGATCGGGGCCCCGCTGCTCGCCACCAACGACAGCCACTACACCCACCGGTCCGACAGCGTGGCCCACGACGCCCTGCTCTGTGTCCAGACCGGTGCGACCATCGACGACCCCAAGCGCTTCAAGTTCCACGGCGAGGAGCACTACCTGAAGACGGCGGCCGAGATGCGACACCTCTTCGCCGAGGTGCCCGAGTCGTGCGACAACACGCTGCTGATCGCCGAGCGGGCGAACGTGGAGATCGACTTCGGCCACCCGAGCCTCCCTCAGTTCCCGGTGCCCGACGAGTTCGTGGGCGACACCTACGAGATCCGGGCCGCCCGGTACCTCCGCCACCTGAGCGTCGAGGGAGCCAAGGAGCGCTACGGGCACCCCGTCCCCGCCGACGTGCTCGAGCGCCTCGACTACGAGCTCGGCGTCATCGGGGACATGGGGTTCTCCGCCTACTTCCTGGTGGTGTGGGACCTGATCCGCTTCGCCCGGTCCCAGGGGATCCGGGTGGGTCCCGGACGGGGGTCGGCGGCCGGCTGCTGTGTGGCCTACTGCCTCCGGATCGTCGACCTCGACCCCATCCGGTACGACCTCCTCTTCGAGCGCTTCCTCAACCCGGGCCGCATCCAGATGCCGGACATCGACATGGACTTCGACGAGCGCTACCGCGGCGACATGATCAAGTACGCCGCCGAGCGGTACGGCTCCGACCACGTGGCCCAGATCGTCACCTTCTCCACCATCAAGGCCCGGGCGGCGGTGCGCGATGCCGCCCGGGTGCTCGGCTACCCGTACATCGTCGGCGACAAGATCGCCAAGGCCATGCCACCCCTCCTGATGGGGCGGGACACCCCCCTGGCCGCCTGCCTCGAGAAGACCGAGGGGTACGAGGACGGGTTCGCGGCGGCCGGGGAGCTCCGCACCATGTACGAGTCCGACGCCGAGGCCCAGAAGGTCATCGACGTGGCCAAGGGGCTCGAGGGCCTGCGCCGCCAGGACGGCATCCACGCCGCCGCCGTGGTCATCACCGACCAGCCCCTCACCGAGTACGTCCCCATCCAGCGAAAGCCCGACAGCGCCAACCCCGACGACGCCCCGGTGGTCACCCAGTACGAGATGCACGGCGTGGAGGACCTCGGGCTGCTGAAGATGGACTTCCTCGGGCTGCGCAACCTGTCGGTCATCGAGCGGGCCCTCGACCTCATCGAGCTCTCCACCGGCACCCGGCCCGACATCGACACCATCCCCCTCGACGACGAGCCCACCTTCGCCATGCTGCGCCGGGGCGACTCGATGGGCGTGTTCCAGCTCGAGGGCGGCCCCATGCGGTCGCTGATGCGGTCGCTGGCCCCCACCACCTTCGACGACGTGGCCGCCCTGGTCGCCCTCTACCGCCCGGGGCCGATGGCCGCCAACATGCACCGCGACTACGCCGACCGGAAGAACGGCCGGCAGCCGGTCACCTACCTCCACGACGACCTGGCCGACATCCTGGGCGACACCTACGGCCTCATGATCTATCAAGAGTCGGTGATGCGGGTCGCCCAGAAGTTCGCCGGCTACTCGCTGGCCGAGGCCGACAACCTCCGCAAGGCCTGCGGCAAGAAGGACCGGGTGCTCATCGCCGCCGAACGCCAGAAGTTCGTGGCCGGCTGCGAGACCACGGGTTACGGGGAGGCCATCGGCACCGCCCTCTTCGACATCATCGAGCCGTTCGCCGACTACGCCTTCAACAAGTCCCACTCCTACGGCTACGGGTTCATCGCCTACCAGACGGCCTGGCTGAAGGCCCACCACCCGGTCGAGTACTTCGCCGCCCTGCTCACCTCGGTCAAGGACAACAAGGACAAGACGGCGGTCTATCTGGCCGAGTGCCGGGTGATGGGCATCCGGGTGCTGGTCCCCGACGTCAACCGGTCGCTGGCCGACTTCGCCGCCGACTACTCCGAGCGGGAAGCCGCGCGGGCCGCCGGGTCGGCAGGGTCGCTGCCGCCCGGGGCCATCACCTTCGGCATGGCCGCCATCCGCAACGTCGGCAGCAGCCTGGTGGCCCACATCGTCGCCGAGCGCGAGGCCAACGGCCCCTACGTCGACTTCTACGACTTCTGCCAGCGGGTCGACCCCCAGGTGCTCAACAAGCGGACCATCGAGTCGCTGATCAAGGCCGGTGCCTTCGACTCGCTCGGCCACCCGCGCCGGGGACTGTGCCTCCACTTCGAGGAGATCGTGGACCTGACCCTCGAACGCCGCCGCGAGCACGATGCCGGCGTCGTCTCCCTCTTCGCCTCGCTGGAGGTCGAGGCCGAGGGCCAGGCGGTCGGCTTCGGGGACACCCGCGTCCCGATCCCCGATACCGAGTTCGACAAGTCCCAGCGCCTGGCCTTCGAGAAGGAGATGCTCGGGCTCTACATCAGCGACCACCCGCTCATGGGCCTGGAGGGCTCGCTCTCGCGCCTGGTCGACTGCTCCCTGGCCGAGCTGCGAGACCTCGACGCCGGCGATCCGGGGGCCGGTTTCGGGGGCGACGGCCAGATCAAGACCGTCGGCGGGGTGATCACCGAGCTGAGCAGGCGGTACACCAAAAAGGGCGACCTGATGGCCACCTTCGTCCTCGAGGACCTCCAGTCCTCGGTCGAGGTCTTCGTCTTCCCCAAGACCATGGGGGAGATCGGCGCCCTGCTCGACGACGACGTCATCGCCGTGGTCAAGGGCCGGGTCGACATGCGTGACGAGCGGATCAAGCTGGTCTGCATGGAGATCCACCGTCCCGAGCTGGCGCTCGAGGGCTCCACCGACCTGCGGGTGGCGCTGCCGATCCACTCGCTGACCGACGCCAAGGTGGCCGACCTGAAGCGCCTGCTTTCGGAGCACCCGGGTGACTCCCCGGTCTTCCTCCACGTGGGCGAGACCGTCATCCGGCTCCCCTCGGAATTCCGGGTCGACAGCCGTCGGGGCCTGGTCGGCGAGCTCCGGGTACTGCTCGGACCGAACGCCATCGTCGGCTGACCGGCGCGCCACCCGTCCCTGGCCAGCGGCGGTTTCGGGGACCCGCCCTTGGGGTCGCCACCGGGCGCCGGGCACGGTTCCGGCACCCCGGATACGACAAGGGCCGCCAAATCCCGTAAAATTGGGGGACGGCTCCCGCGACGAGGTTCCCCAGCGCCGCTCCGGCGGCGCGACGGCGCCCGGCGTGGACCCGAGCCGGCGGCTGATCCGCAGGGCAATCGAGGAGTACGGAACGACCTATGTCCATCCAGGTTGAGACCAAGGACACCACGTCGCTGAGCGACGCCGAGCTGGCCGAGATGGCCGACCTGTGCGCCGAGCGCGAGCCCCGCTTCGACATCGGCTTCCTGTCGAAACAACGGGAAGAGTGGGTGCTGGTCACCCGGGCCCGCGAGGGGAACAAGCTCCGCGGCTACTCCTTCTCCACGCTCGAGCGCATCGGCGGCACGCCGTCCCTCCTCATCGGGGTGGGCACGGTGGACCGCACGGCGCGGGCGGACACCGTGCTCCGTTCCATCATGGGCGACAAGTACCGGCGGGCGCTCCTGGCCTTCCCCGACGAGGATGTCCTGGTCGGCACCCGCCTGCTGGCGGCCGAGGGATTCCGGGCCTTCGCCGGGCTCACCGACGTGGTGCCCGGGTCCGACCACAAGGCCACCGGCGAGGAGCGGGCCTGGGGCCGCCGCCTGGCCAAGCGCTTCGGGGCCGACGGCCGGATCGACGACCGGACCTTCGTGCTGATCGGCGACGGTTGCGAGTCCGGGGGGTTCGACTTCGGAGGGCCCAAGGTGACGGTGCCCGAGGACGTCGCCACCTTCTTCGAGCGGGTCGACGTGTCGTCGGGCTGCCGGCTGATCGCCTTCGGATGGGCGATGGCCGAGGATCTGGCCGCCGGCAAGCTCGGCGGCCACTGATCCGGAGGCCCCGCACCGTCCGTCGTCGCATCAGCCCGGCCGGTGGCCGGCAGGCAATAGCATGACGGTGTGAAGGTATCGACCCGAGGTGACTACGCCAGCCGGGCGTTGTTGTCGTTGGCACTGCACGGTGATGCCGAGGGTCCCACCGCCGTCCGCGACATCGCCCAGCGCACCGGGCTGCCCCAGCCCTACCTCGAGCAGATCCTGCTGGCCCTGAAGGGGGCGGGACTGGTCCGCTCCAAGCGGGGGGTCGGTGGCGGCTACGTGCTCGCCCGGCCGCCCGAGGAGATCACCCTCTCGCAGATCGTCAGCGCCGTCGACGGCCCCATCGTGGCCGGCGACTTCGGCCTCCCCCACGAGAACGGCGCCTGCGACCACGAGGGCCAGTGCGTGCTGCTCGACGTCTGGGCCGACGTGGGCGAGCACATGCGCACGCACCTCGACTCGTTCAAGCTGGCGGACATGGTGGCGCGCGCCCAGGGTCGGGCACCCGCCGCCACCCCGTCGGCCGGCTGAGTCCGGGCCGGACGGGTCCCGTGCCCGAACCCCGGTGATCGCCCTCCGGATCGCCGCCGTCGTCGCCGGCGTGGCGGTCCTCCTGTTCGACGCCTTCGGCGTCATCCGGGTCCTGATCGTCCCGCGGCCCGGCGCCAGTGCCACCACCGTCACCATGCGCGGGACCCGCTGGCTCTTCCGGCGGGTGGCCCGCACCGCCCGCACCTTCGAGGAGATGGACCGGATCCTGGTGCTCAGCGAGCCGGTGGCCCTCATCGTGCTGCTGATCACCTGGCTGGCGGTGGCGGTGGCCGGGTTCACGCTCGTCAACGGGGGGATCGCCGGCTCACCGTTCCACCAGGCCTTCACCGAGGCGGGCTCGTCGGTCTTCACCCTCGGGTTCGTCCGGGGCCCGGGCGGTACCAACGAGGTGGTGGACTTCATCGCCGCCGGCACCGGCATGGTGCTGGTGGCGCTCCAGATCGCCTACCTCCCCACCCTCTACAGCGCCTACAACCGGCGCGAGACACTGGTCACCCTGCTCGAGAGCCGGGCCGGGGCCCCGGCCTGGGGCCCCGAGATCCTGATCCGCCACCACCTGGTCAACCTGGTCGGGAACCTCCCCGACCTCTTCGCCGACTGGGAACGCTGGGGAGCCGACGTGACCGAGAGCCACACCAGCTACCCGTCGCTCCTCTACCTCCGCTCCCCCCGGCTGGCCAACTCGTGGCTGGTCAGCCTGGTGGCCGTGATGGACGCCGCCGCCCTGTCCCTGGCCGTCGACCCCGCCGGGGCGGCCGTCGAGGCCCGGATGTGCGTCCGGATGGGGTTCACCAGCCTCCGCGACATCGCCCAGGTCATCCGGATCGACTTCGACCCCGACCCGAGCCCCGACGACCCGATCGAGCTCCCCCGCCAGGAGTTCGACGCCGCCTACGACCGCCTCTCGGAGATCGGCTACCCGATGACCCGCGCCCGTGACGAGGCCTGGGTCCACTTCCGGGGCTGGCGGGTGAACTACGAGCAGGTGGCCTACGCCCTCGCCCACTCCCTCGACGTGCCGCCGGCCCGGTGGACCGGGCCCCGCCGCCTCTTCCCCGGCGAGTCGCTGGCCCCGGCCCGCCCGGTGGACCGCCAGCCCGGCGGGGCGACCGACGGTGGCTTCCTGTCCTCGAGGGTGCCTCCCGAGCCGCCCGGCAGCGACCCCCCGGTCAGCAGCTGAGGTTCCAGTGGTCGATGGCCGGGTGCTCGCGGTCCCAGGTCAGCGAGGAGACCGAGGCGGGGTCGAGGAGGAGCGACCGGGCGGTGGTGGGGTCGAGGGCCGCCCACCGGGCGCCGAGCACCCGGAGCAGGTGCCCGTGGGCCACCACGGCCACGTCCCCGTCGACCGCCCGGACCCGGGCGATGACCCGGTCGGCCCGCCGGCAGACCTCGTCCAGCGTCTCGCCCCCGGGGGCCCCGTGGCGGAAGAGGTCCCAACCGGGCCACTCCTCCCAGATCTCCGGGGTGGTCCGTCCCTCGAAGTGCCCGTAGTCCCACTCCGCCAGGTCGGGGTCGACCACCGGGTCGACCAGACCGGCCAGCCGGGCGGTCTCCCGGGCCCGGGTCAGCGGGCTGACCAGCACGGCGGCGAAGGTGTAGCGGGTGAGGCGGCCCTGGAGCCGTTCGGCCTGGGCGGCACCCTCGGGCAGGAGGGGCAGGTCGGTCCGGCCGGTATGTCGCCTGGTCAGGCTCCATTCCGTCTCCCCGTGACGGATCAGCACGCAGCGCCGTGGCTCTTGTGGCATCCCGACAGCCGAGCAGTTCGTCGCCGAGGGTGCAAACCGGAGGCGATCGGGTATCGAAGCACCATGGGAAACCACCGGCGGATCGCCGCGGCAGGAATGCCCGGGCCCCGTCCGGCGTTGCTAGGAGGGCAACCCAGACCAGAAGGGTGACACCGGCATGACGACGCGCACCGCGACCACAGGCACCGACGAGACGAAGGTGGGTACCCCCGTGCCCACCGACGCCGGCGCCGCCGGCCCCACCCGGGCCACCCCGGCACGGGGGAAGAAGGCCGCCGAGCGTCCCGCCGCCCAGGCGTCGGGAGGTCGCAGCCGGAGCACCGACGCCGACAGCCTCGGACTGTTCCTCCGGGATCTCGACCACCACCCGCTCCCCGACCACGAGGCCCAGACCGAGCTGGCCAAGCGGGTGGCGGCCGGGGACGAGGCCGCCCGCCGCGAGATGGCGGCCGCCAACCTCCGATTGGTCGTCCACTGGGCCCGTCGCTACCAGGACCGCGGGGTCGACCTCCCCGACCTCATCCAGGAGGGCACCTTCGGGCTGATGCGGGCGGTGGACAAGTTCGACTGGGAGCGCGGCTTCCGGTTCTCCACCTACGCCACCTGGTGGATCCGCCAGGCCCTCCAGCGCGCCGTGCAGCAGCACGGCCGCACCATCCGGCTCCCCATGGAGGTGGCCGAGCGCAACCAGCAGGTGGATGCCGCCACATGGGAGCTGACCCACCAGCTCCAGCGTCCGCCCACCGACGACGAGTTGGACGACGCCACCAACACCACCGCCGAGATGCGGACCGACCTCACCAAGGTGGCGCGCGTGGTGGCGAGCCTCGACCAGCCGGCCACCACCGACTCCACGTCGACGTTGGGTGACCTGGTCTCCACCGACACCAGCGACTTCGAGGAGGACGTCACCTCCGAGATGACCCTCGGCCTGGTCCGCAAGGCGGTCGACCGCCTGACCGACCTGCAGCGCCAGGTGATCCACAACCGGTTCGGCTTCGACGGGTCGGACCCGGCGTCGCTGCAGACCACCGCCGAGCGACTCGGGGTCGGCGTCCGCAAGGTGCGCCAGGCCGAGGCCGAGGCACTGGAGATCCTGGCCGACAGCCAGGCCCTCGAGGCGGCCCACGAGGCCGCCTGACGGCAACGGTCGGGCCGGGCCGGCGGCTCAGTCGACCAGGCGGGCGAGCTCGGCGGCGAGGTCGGCCGGGAGATCCGACGACCATGCCACCCGCTCACCGGCGACCGGGTGGTCGAAGGCGAGGGAGAAGGCGTGGAGGAACGGTCTCCCCAGCCCGGACCCCGGCAGGGAGCGTCCCCGCCCGTAGACGTCGTCGCCGACCACCGGATGGCCGATGGCCGCCAGGTGGACCCGGATCTGGTGGGTGCGGCCCGTCTCCAGTGAAGCCTCCACCAGGGTGGTGGGGAGCGGGGCGCGGAAGCGGTGCTCCACCCGGTACCGGGTCCGGGCCTCCTTGCCCTTCCGCGACACCGACATCCGGGTGGGCGAGCTGAGCGACCGTCCGATCGGCGCGTCGACCACGCCCTCGTCGCTCTCGACGGCGCCGAGGACCAGCGCCCGGTAGCGCCGGGAGACCGTGCGGGCCCCCAGCTGGTCCACCAGCGAGTGGAAGGCGGCCGGGGTCCGGGCCACCACCAGCAGACCCGAGGTCCCCCGGTCGAGGCGGTGGACGATCCCGGGACGGTCGAGCTCGCAGGTACCGTCAGCGGTGAGCCCCACCAGGTCCGGAAACCGGGCCAGCAGACCGTTGACCAGCGTGCCCTCCCGATGACCAGCGCCGGGGTGCACCACCAGGCCGGCCGGCTTGTCCACCACCACCACGTGGTCGTCGGCGTGGACCACCTCGAAGACCACCGAGGGGTCCGGTGCGGGGGGTTCCGGTGCCTCGGGTTCCTCCAGCTCGACGGCGAGCTGCTCGCCCTCGTGGAGGGTCCGGCTCCGGTGTCGGACGACCTCGCCGTCCACCCGGACCCGTCCCCCGTCGACCAGGGCATCCACCGACGATCGCGACACATCGGCCAGGAGGGCGACCGCCCGGTCCACCCGGACCCCATCGAGGGAGGCCGGGACGGGTACCGACAGCTCGCTCACCGGAGGTCGCCCCCCCGGAGGAAGGAGACGGCCAGCAGCCCGCACCCCACCACGATGCAGGAGTCGGCCACGTTGAAGGTCGGCCAGAAGTGGAGGGCCACGAAGTCCACCACCGCGCCGTGGTCGCCGCGGAACACCCGATCGGCGAGGTTCCCCAGGGCCCCGCCGATGATCAGACCCAGGACGGCCGCCCGGCCGTTCGACGGGGAGCGCCGGACCAGCACCACGAGGCCGCCCAGGAGGGCCAGGGCCACCACGGCCAGGACGGCGGTGTCGCCCTGGAAGAGGGAGAAGGCCGACCCGGTGTTGCGGGTCAGTTCGAGGTCGAGCGTCCCCACCACGTGGACCGGCCCGCGGGCCAACCGGTCGACGGCCCACCACTTGGTCAGCTGGTCGACCAGCACCACCACGGCCGCCACCGACGCCGCCACCGCCAGGCGGCGACCGGCCCCGGTCGGCGGTGCGTGCCGGTCCGTCTCCGGCTCGGTCCGCCCGGTCAGCGTCGCGACAGCCCGCCGCTCTTGCACGCCACGCACAGCCGGGCGTACGGGAGGGCCCGCAGGCGCGTCTTGGGGATGGGCTGGTGGCAGCGCTCGCAGGCGCCGTAGGTCTTCCGGTCGATCCGCCGGACGGCGTCGTTGATCTCCTCCACCGCGGCCAGGGCCTGGGCCGAGAGGGCGAGGTCGCGCTCGCGGTCGACGGCCACGGTGCCGCCCTCGCCCGACTCCTCGTCGAACTGCACGTCGCCGGGCTCGCGCTCCTGGGCCAGGGAGTCGGCTTCGGCCCGGAGGTCCTCGGCCTGGCCCTGGTAGACCGATCGCTCCTCGAGCAGCAGCTCGCGCTGCTCGGCGAGGAACTTCGGCTCCTTGGCGTACGGTCCGACGGTGAGCGGCTTGGGCGCCGCGGCCGGGCCGACCGGGGTGCCGAGGGCCTTCCGCACCGAGATGGTGCGGGGTCCGGGCGAGCTCTCCCGTGTGGTGGAGGTCCGTCCGGCGGCCTTCTTGGCGGTGGGCTTGGGGGTGGTCACAGGTTGCTTGGCTGCCTTCGTCGTCGTGGTGCTCTTCTTCGGTGCGGCCGGCTTGGTGGATGCCGACTTCTTCGGGGCCGTTGCCTTGACCGGTGCCTTGACCGGTGCCTTGGTGGAGGCCTTGACCGGTGCCTTGGTGGTGGCCTTGGTGGTGGCCTTGGTGGTGGCCTTGGTGGTGGCCTTGGCCACCCGGGGTGACGGCGCCTTCCCGTTGGAGCCGGCGGCCTTGCGGGGGGCGGAGGCCTTCACCGTGGGGGTCGTCTTGGCGGCGGACCGGGCCGGCACCTTGGCGGGCACGGCCTTCCGGGGTGCCTTGGTGGCCGTTGTGGCCCTGGTCGCCTTGGCCGGTCCTGCCGCCTTCTTCGTCGTCATCGCTTCGACCTCCTCAATGGAACCACCGCCTCCGCCGTGGGACGGTTGGAGCGCAAGGCCACCGGCCGGTACCGACGTCCGATGAGCGGGCGACGTTAGCGGTTTCCCACCGCCCACGGCAATCCGGTCGGCTACGACCGTTGGGGCACCATACCGGGAAGTGGCGGGCGACCGATCGGTGGTCGACCGGCGACGGGAGCCGGTGCCGTCCCGGACGCCCGGTCCGGGGGCCCCGGCTCAGCTCTCGAAGGGGAGCGAGGAGGCGGTCACCGAGCGGACCGTGGAGCCGGTCGGGCCGGCCGGCGATGCCTCGCCGTTGCCGCCGGCCGATCGGGCCTGCTGGCCCGGGGAGGGGGGCTCCGGCGAGGTCGGGCGGGCTCCCGCCGACGGGCGCGGGGACGCGGGTGCCTGGATGCCCCCACCCCCGGCGGGCCGGCCGGCCAGCGTGGACGCCGGCTGCACGTTCTCGTCGACCCACTTGATGACTTCGCTCAGGGCGGTCCGGAGCCGGTTCCGCTCCGACTCGAGGTGCCGGGCCATGGCTTCCACGTCGCCCGACAGCTGCCCGCGGATCCCCTCGAGGCGGCTGATCTCTTCGCGGAGGCGGCGCTCCGACTCGGCGGCGATCTGACCGGCCTTGGACTCGGCGTCGGACACCACGGCGCGGGCCCGGACATCGGCGTCGGAGAGGATCTTGGCGGCACGCGCCTCGGAGTCGGCCTTCGTCTCGTCGACGAACTTCTGGGCCAGCAGCAGGGTGCGCTGGAGGGTGTCGTCGTGGACCGCCGGCTCGACCGGTGCGGGCTCCGCCGCCGGCTGGGGCGGCGGCTGGGCCTCGAGCTGGGAGATCCGCTCACCGGCCTGGCGGAGGCGCTCACCGGCCTGGCGAAGCTGCTCTTGGAGCCCTTCGGCCTCCACGGCGGCCGATTCGAGGAACTCGTCCACATCGTCCCGGTTGTAGCCCCGGAGGGTCTCACGGAACTCGACGGTCCGTAGCGAGTCGAGGGCAGATTGCGAGGCATCCATGGGCGCCATCCTAGCTTCGCCCGCGGGGTGTCCCGGGGATGGCCCGACCGGGCACGGGGTCCCGGCACACCCTGGTCGGGACCTCAGAGGAGGGTGATGACCAGCTCGATCGCCACGAAGACCACCAGCACCGACAGGTCGATGCCGACGCCTCCGATGTTGGCGGTCGGGAGCACGCGCCGGACCCGGTTCAGCACCGGGTCACACGCCATCGACAGCCAGTGCTGCACCTTCCGCCACGGCGAGTCGTAGGCCAGACGGAACCAGCTGAGGACCGAGTACGCCAGCAGTACCAGGATGTACAGCTGCAGGACGGCCCTGATGAGGGTGATGATCACCGGTCGTCACCCGGCCCGGAGGCGGCGAGCCACGTCCCGGGAACGTGCCGGGGGCTCAGGGGTTGACCAGGCCGCGTTCGGTCAGACGTTGGCGCTCCTCCTCGGAGACCTTGACGTTCGACGGGGTGAGGAGGAAGACCTCGTCGGCCACCCGTTCCATCCCACCGGCCAGGGCGTAGGTGACCCCGCTGCAGAAGTCGATCATCCGTCGCTGCAGGTCACGGTCGGCGTTCTGGAGGTTGACGATGACCGGCTGGTTGTTCATCAGCCGGTTGGCGATCTCCTGGGCGTCGGCGAAGCGGGCCGGGGCGACGACGTGGACCTTGGCCCCGGCCGACTCGGCGGTGATCGGGCGAACCGAGGACGTGCGGGCGGCGATGGTCGGCTGCTGCGCCACCGGCACCGGACCCGCCGGCTCGTCGCGCGGCAGGGTGCGGATGCGGCTGGGGGCCATGGCCGGCACGGCGTCGTCGGGCTCGTCGTAGCGTGGCGCGACCCTCCCCACCTGGGCGGGGCCCCGGGGCTCGTAGTCGTACTCATCGTCGTAGTCGTCGTCGACCAGACCCAGGTACGCCATCGTCTTCTTCATGAATGAGGCTGCCATCAATCCCTCCGTCCCACAGCGTAGTGCCTGCATCCCCGAGTGGGTGGATACCGGTCGACCGTCCGGGGAACCCCTAGCGCCGGGGCGGCCGGGCGCCGAACAGGCCGCGGCCCACCCGCACCATGGTCGAGCCCTCTTCCAGCGCCACCGCCAGGTCACCCGTCATCCCGAGCGAGCGGACCGGCAGGCCGAGGTCGTCGGCCGCGGCCACCACCCGGCGGAAGCCGGGGCGGGCGTCCTCGGGGTCGCCCGGCGGGCCGACCGCCATCAGCCCGGCCACGTCGAGCCCCTCCGCCCGGAGGGCCGCCACCAGCCCGGGGACCGCGGCCGGGGTGCACCCTCCCCGTCCGGCCAGTCCGGCGATGTCCACCTGGACCAGCACGGTCGCCCCCGGACGCCGCCGCGCGATGGCCGTCCCCTCCTCGGGCCGGGCGACCCCCTGCCAGCACGCCACCAGCGGCGCCAGGCGGGCCACCTTGTTCCGTTGCACCGGGCCGAGGAAGTGCCAGTGCACGGTGAGGCCCGCCCCGACGGCGGCGGCGGCCTTGGCCACCAGCTCATCGGCGTAGTTCTCCCCCAGCTCGACGATCCCGGTGGCCACCGCGGCGGCCACCGCGTCAGGTCCGAACGCCTTGGTCACCGCCACCACCCGCACGGCACCGGGGTGGGGCGACCGGCCGTCGATCAGGGCCCGCAGCTCCCCCACGCGCTCGGCCACCGCCGTCGGGTCGACCGGGACGGGCGGCACCGTCATGCCGCCGACCAGACCACCAGCGCCTGGCGCGGCGTGTCGCCGCGGGCCCGGTGGGAGAAGTAGGCGCCGTGACAGGCGGTGCAGGCGTCGACACCGGGCACCGGTTGGATGCCGCCGCCCTCGAGGGCGGCGGCCACCGCCGCCGGAAGGTCGAGGGCGGGGCGGCCCGACGCCGTCCGGCCGCGGACACCGTCGCCGAGCCGGGCGGCCACCGCGTCGAGATCGCCGGCACCGAACTCGTAGCACTCGGCGTGGATCGTGGGCCCCAGGGCGCCACGCACCGCGGTGGCCCCCAGCGAGCGCATGACCGTCGCCGTCGCCTCGACCACCCCGGCCACGAGCCCGCGCCACCCGGCGTGGACGGCGGCGAACACCCCCTCCTCACTCCCGAGGGCGATGGCGGCACAGTCGGCGGTGACCATGGTCAGCCGGTCGGCGCCCCCGGCGCTCACCAGGGCGTCACCCTCGGGCGGCGACGGGAGGCGTCGGAACGCTTCGTCGACGACCACCACCGTCGCCCCGTGGACCTGGCGGAGCCGGTACAGGTGGCCGCCACCGGTCGGTCCGCTGCCGACCGACTCGGCGAACCCGGCGAGCGACCGGTCCCCCTCGGCACCGCCGGGTCCGCAGTCGCCGTCGTGGCGGTCCGACCAGGCCGCCCGGATGTCACCGGCGACGGTGACCCAGGGGGCCCGGGCCCGGCTCAGCGAAGGAAGGAGGGGACGTCGAAGTCGTCGTCCCCGAGGTCGAGGTCGTCGTCCTCCGGGGTGGCGAAGATGTCCTCGTGGGCGGTCTCCAGGCCGAGCACCTTGGACCGGCCCTCCTCATTGCCCGGGGCCGCGACCTTCTCGTTGCCCGTGCGCCCCTGGCTCTCCCACCGTTCGAAGCCGGCGGCGATGACGGTGACCCGCACCTCGTCGCCCATCTCCTCGTCGATGACGCTCCCGAAGATGATGTTGGCGTCCGGGTGGGCGACACCGTGGATGATCTCGGCGGCCTCGTTCACCTCGAAGAGGCCGAGGTCGGGACCCCCGGCGATGTTGAGGAGGATGCCGCGGGCACCCTCGATGGAGGCCTCGAGGAGCGGGCTGGTGATGGCCGCCCGGGCGGCGTTCACCGAGCGGCCCTCGCCGGTCGACGAACCGATCCCCATGATGGCGGTGCCGGCGTTGCTCATGATCATCTTCACGTCGGCGAAGTCGGTGTTGATCAGGCCGGGCACGGTGATCAGGCTGGTGATGCCCTGCACGCCCTGCATCAGGACCTCGTCGGCCATCTTGAAGGCGTTGACCATCGAGGTCTTCTCGCTCGAGACGGTCAGCAGCCGGTCGTTCGGGATGATGATGAGGGTGTCGACCTTCTCCTTCAGGTTCTGGATGCCCTGCTCGGCCTGGACCGAGCGGCGGCGTCCCTCGAAGGTGAACGGCCGGGTGACCACACCGATGGTCAGGGCGCCGAGGCTCTTGGCGATCTCGGCCACCACCGGGGCGGCACCCGTACCGGTGCCCCCGCCCTTGCCGGCGGTGATGAACACCATGTCGGCACCCTTCAGCGCCTCCTCGATCTCAGAACGGTGCTCCTCCGCCGCCAGCCTCCCCACCTCGGGATCGCTGCCGGCGCCGAGGCCCCGGGTGAGCTGGCGCCCGATGTCGAGCTTGAGGTCCGCGTCGCTCATCAGCAGGGCCTGCGCGTCGGTGTTGGTGGCGATGAACTCGACGCCCCGGAGGCCCGCCTCGATCATCCGGTTGACGGCGTTCACCCCGCCACCACCGACCCCCACCACCTTGATGACGGCGAAGTAATTGTTCTGAGCAGGAACGGTCATGAATTCCCTTACCCTCGACAACAGGTTGAAACCGTTCCAACCAGCGAGTTAGTCAACGATACGGTCAGTGGGGTACCCGGTCAAGGATCCTCGACGGGACGTTCCCGTGGTCTCCCGCCGAGGCGTCGCCCCGCGTCCCGGAGGTACGAGGCTACCCCACCGCCGGCGCGTCCGGGACCGTGACGTCGATGACCTTCTTCCCGTGGAGGGAGGCGTGGGCGATGATCGCCGCCACGTCCTCGTACTTGGTCCGCAGGTCGGTGGCGGTGCCGAGCTCCACGGTGAGTCCCGAGGTCAAGGCCAGATCGACGGTTCCGGCGGGTGCCACGGTGACGGTGGTGACCTGGGCGACGAACGCCACCGGCAGTGAGGACGCCACCGCCAGCCCGGGCTGGGCGGCCGCCGGGAGGGTGCCCCCCACCGGGGCGGGTGCCAGCGTCCCCCTCGCGGTCTGGACCACGAGCTGGACCCGGCCAGGGGGGCGGGCCGGCGGGACGGCCAGGGTCCGGCCGGCCACGTCGACCACCGTCCACGAGGTGGCCGGGCCGGCCATCACCGCCACACCCACCCGTTCGGTCACCGCGATACGGACGGCGTCCGGCCAGTGGCGCGACACCGTGGCGGAGGCGATGTAGGGCAGGGCCTCGATGCGCGCGGCGCTGGCCGCCGTGTCGACATCGATGAGCGGTACCCGGTGCGACAGCCCGGCGGCCGCCACGATGGCGCCCGTGGAGGTGTTCGGGTGCCGGCCGGTGACCACCACCACCCGGGTGGTGAACGGCGAGGTGTGGAGCAGCAGGAGACCGCCGACCACCACCGCCACCACCGCCAGGCCGGCCAGCACCCAGCGGAGACGCCGCCGTCCCATCCCCCGCCGCACCGCCACCCGCCGCTGGCGGATCCGGGGGTCGATGCCCGGCGTCGGCGCCGGCGCCGGCGCCCTGCGGTCGGCGCTCACCCGTCACCCGCCCCGACGTCGAAGCCGATCAACCGCACCTCGGTGCGGAGCTCGACGCCGGTGGCCGCCCGCACCGCGTCCCGCACGTGGTCGAGGACGGCGCGGACGTCGTCGGCCGAGCCCCCCTCGTCGGCCTGGATGAAGTTGGCGTGCTTGGTGGAGACCTCGGCGGTGCCGATCCGGAAGCCCTTCAGGCCGGCCTCGTCGATCAGGCGCCCGGCCGAGCCGCCCTCGGGGTTGGTGAACACCGACCCGGCGTTGCTCCCACCCGGCTGGTTTGCCCGGCGCCACCGGACGATGTCGCCGATGGCCCGCGCCCCCACCTCGGGTTCGCCGGGGACCAGGCGGTGGGTGGCCGACACCACCACGTCGGTGGGCGCCAGGGAGGTACGCCGGTACCCGGCGGCCAGGCGCCCGGCCGGGACGTCCTCGACGACGGCGGCCAGGAGGTCCACCACGCGGTAGGACTCGAGGGTGGCGGCGGTGTCCGAGCCGTGGCCCCCGGCGTTCATCCTGACCGCCCCGCCGACCGAGCCCGGCACCCCCACCGCCCATTCCAGGCCGGCCAGGCCGGCGGCGGCGGTGCGGCGGGCGAGGACCGGGAGGCTGACCGCGGCACCGGCCCGGACCATCGTCCCTTCGATGGCCAGCTCGTCGAAGCCACCCTCCAGCGAGACCACCAACCCCTCGAACCCGGCGTCGGCCACCAGCAGGTTGGAGCCCCGGCCGAGCACCAGCACCGGAACCGGGTGGCCCGCCAGGGCCCGGGCCACCCCGAGCAGCCCGAACTCGTCGGCGCAGGCGACCGACAGGGCGGCGGTGCCCCCCACCCGGTAGGTGGTCTGGACCCCCAGGGGGTGGTCCCACCGGGCCCGGTCCCCCAGCGCCTCCCCGACCGACCGGAGGTGGTCGGAGACGCCCGTCACGACCGCCCTACCATCCCGGATCGTCCAGCAGCTCGTCCGGCAGTGAGGTGAGGTCACCGGCGCCCAGGGTGCAGCACAGGTCGCCGGGCCGGAGCAGCCCCTCGAGGACGTCGCGGAGCTCGGACCGGCCCGCCACGTACCGCACGTCCTTGTCGGGTGACGTCCGGCGGACGGCGTCGGCCACCAGGCGGCCGGACACCCCGGGGACCGGGGCCTCCCCGGCGCCGTAGACGTCGGTCACCACCACGACGTCGGCGTCGGCGAAGGCGCTGCCGAACTCCTCCCAGAGCGCCTCGGTGCGGCTGTAGCGGTGCGGTTGGAAGACCGCCACCACCCGGTCCCACCCGCCGTCGGCGGCGGCGGCCAGGGCGGCGGCCACCTCGGTGGGGAGGTGGGCGTAGTCGTCGACGAAGGTCACGTCGTGGGCGCGCCCCCGGAATTCGAACCGGCGGGCCACGCCGGCGAACCGGGCCAGCGCCCGGGCGGCGGCGTCGAAGGGCACCCCGGCGGCCAGGCCGGCCACGGTGGCCACCGCGGCGTTCCGGGCGTTGTGGAGGCCGGGGACCGGTACCGCCAGGTGCCCGAGGGCGGCACCGTCGTCGCCCATCAGGTCGAAGGCGATCGAACTGCGGGCCGGCTCGAGCCCGACCATGCGGCGGGTGCACGACGGGCCGGTGCCGACGGTGTCCGCGCCGGTGCGGGTGCCGATGGCCGAGGCCACCGGATCGTCGCCGCCCACCACCCGCCGGAGGGTGGCGGTGGCCAGGAACGCCTCGAAGGCGGCCCGCACCGCCTCGAAGGTGCCGTAGTGGTCGAGGTGGTCCGCCTCCACATTGGTGACCACCGCGATGTCGGGGACCAGCGACAGGAAGGTGCCGTCGCTCTCGTCGGCCTCCACCACCAGCCACTCCCCCTCGTCCCACACCGCGTTGGTGCCGATCTCGTTGACGTCCCCGCCGATGAGGAACGACGGGCGCAGCCCGGCCTCGACCAGCTGGAGGGCGAGCATGGAGGCGGTGGTGGTCTTCCCGTGGGTGCCGGCCACCGCGATGCAGCGGCGCAGGGCGGCGATCGACGCCAGGGTCTCGGCCCTCGTCCGCACCGGCAGTCCGCGACGCCGGGCCTCGACCACCTCGGGGTTGGTGCCGGCCACCGCGCTCGACACGGTCACCACGTCCGGGGCGACCAGGTTGCCGGCCTGGTGCCCGATGGCCACCGCGATGCCGGACCGCTCCAGCCGGTCGGTGACCGGGGACGCCTTCAGGTCGCTGCCGGACACCGTGTGGCCCATGGCGGACAGCACGGTGGCGATGGCGCTCATCCCCGCCCCGCCGATACCCACCACGTGGACCGCCAGCGGGACGGACAGTTCGATCCGGTCCCCCGGCGTCCCGTCGGTCACGGCGCCACCCGGTCGGACGGCGACCGGCGGGCGTTCGCCTCCACCACCCGGGCCCCGGCCTCGGCGGCATCGGCGTGCCCGACCGCCCGGGCCGCCCGGCCGCGCGCCGCCAGCGGCGACGGGTCGTCGAGCAGGTCGTCGAGGATGCCGGCCAGCCGGGCCCCGGTGCACTCGGCATCGGCGAGGATCACCGCCGCCCCGGCCCGTTCCAGCACCCGGGCGTTGGCCGTCTGATGGTCGCCGGGCGCCCCGGGCAGCGGGACGAGCAGCGAGGGCACCCCCGCCACCGACAGCTCGGCCACCGTCATCGCACCGGCCCGGCACACCGCCACGTCGGCGGCCGTGTAGGCCAGGGCCATGCGGTCCTCGTAGGGCACCCGGACCACCGACCCGCCGGCGGCCCGGGCCGTCGCCTGGTCGGCGTCCCAGTCGCGGCGACCGACGATGTGGTAGATCGACCGGTCGGACCGCTCCGCCCAGCGGGCCGCCAGCTCGTCGGCGGCGACGTTGATCCGGCGGGCGCCCAGCGAGCCGCCGAAGATCACCACGGCGGGCCGGTCGGCCGGCAGCCCCAGCTCGGCCTTCGCCGCCCGGCGGGCCTCGTCACCGCGGTCCACCGTGGCGATCACCGGGCGCACCGGGGTGCCGGTGACCACCGCCCGGGGCAGGGGGGTGTCATCCCAGCCCACCGCGCAGGCCGCCGCGAACCGACCGAGCAGGCGGTTGGCGGCGCCGGGCACCGCGTCCACGTTCACCAGCACCAGGGGTACCCGGAGGAGGACGGCGGCGACCGAGGCGGCCAGGCTGGCGTACCCGCCCACCGAGACGACCACGTCGGGCCGGCGGCGCCAGACCAGGCCGAGGGCCCGGCACCCGGCCACGGCCAGGCCGAGCACGGCGCCGGCGTTCTGGACCAACACCGAGGGCCGGAGGCTCCGGGCGATGCCGCGGCCAGGCAGGAGGGTGACGGGGAAGCCGCGGCCTTCGAGGGCGACCCGGTCCTGGCCCCGGCTCGATCCCACGAACTCGATGGTGGACCGGGCATGGCCCCGGGCCACCAGCGCCTCGGCGATGGCCAGCGAGGGCTGGAGGTGGCCAGCCGTGCCGCCCCCGGCCAGCAGGGCGAAGCGACGGCCCGTCACGCCGGCGGTCGGCGGCCGGGCGGCCGGGCGGCCGGGCGCTCGTGCGAGGCGACGTTCAGCAGGATCCCCATGGCGGCCAGGGAGATGACCAGCGAGGACCCGCCGAAGGAGACGAACGGCAGGGGGATGCCGGTGACCGGCAGCACCCCGATGACCGCCCCGACGTTGATGACCGCCTGGCTGGTGATCCAGATGGTGATGCCGATGGCCAGTAGGCTCCCGAAGCGGTCAGGGGCCCGGGTGGCCACCCGGAGCCCGTACCAGGCCAGCAGGAAGAACAGCCCGAGGAGCAGCACCGCCCCGATCAACCCGAGCTCCTCCCCCACCACCGAGAAGATGAAGTCGGTGTGGGCGTTGGGCAGGCCGCCCCACTTCTGCCGGCCGCCACCCAGGCCCAGGCCGGTGATACCGCCGGAGCCCAGGCCGATCAGCGACTGCCACACCTGGTAGCCCGTCCCCGACTGGTGGGCGCCGGGGTTGAGGAACGACAGGATGCGGTCGCGGCGGTAGGGGTCGGCCAGGCCCACGATCACCGCCAGCACCGCGAACCCGACCAGGATGCGGACGATCGGCTTCATGGGCACGCCGCCCATGAAGAGGATGCCGAAGGCGATGGCGCACAGCACCAGGGCGGTGCCCATGTCCGGCTGCTTGAGGATCAGGAGCGCGGCGAGACCGAGGATGGTCAGGACCGGGACGATGACCGCCCGGGGTTCCCAGAGCCGGTCCACCCGCCGGGTCAAAAGGTCGGCGGCGAAGAGGATGAGCGCCAGCTTCATCAGCTCGGACGGTTGGAGCCGGAACTGCCCGAAGCCGATCCAGCGCGACGACCCGCCGGCGGTGACGCCGAGGCCGGGCAGCAGCACCGCCACCAGCAGGCCCATGGTGCCGACCAGCAGCGGCACCCGGACGGCCCGCCACTTCCGGTAGTCGATGCGCGAGAAGGCCAGGAAGGCCACGAGGCCGATGCCCATCCACATCACCTGGCGCTCGAGGATCCCCCAGGGGCTGCCGTAGAGCCGGAGGGAGATGATCGGGGAGGCGGAGCCCACCATCACCAGACCGAAGATGCACAGCACCGCCACCAGCACGGCGAGGGCGGAGGTGGTGGGGATCCGGGACAGCAGCCCCGGCGCCCGGCGCCCCGCTGCCGCGGCGGGCGACCGGTCCTGGGACGGCCCGGCGGGATGGCGCTGGCGGGTGGCGGCGCGCCCCTCGGCGCGCGAGGGCCGGGCACGCGTCGGCGTGCGGGTGGATCGTTCACTCATAGGGGTCCCCAGTGTCGCCCAGCCGGGCGCCGAGGTGGTGGAACCGACCGTCGGTCACGTCAGCCGCCCGACCGAGAGGAAGTCGCCGTAGAAGATGCCGAGCCCGAGGGCGGCGAACAGGCCCGCCAGGATCCAGAACCGGACGATCACCGTCGTCTCCGGCCAGCCCAGCAGCTCGAAGTGGTGGTGGAGGGGCGCCATCCGGAACACCCGGCGGTGGAACACCCGGAAGCTGATCACCTGGAGCACCACCGACAGGGTCTCGATGACGAAGAGGCCGCCGATCACCGCCAGCAGCAGATCGATGTTCATCAGGAGGCAGAGGGCGGCCAGGCCGGAACCGATGGAGAGCGACCCGGTGTCCCCCATGAAGATCTTGGCCGGAGCGGCGTTCCACCACAGGAAGCCCAGGCAGGCCCCGGCCAGGGCCACCGACGCCAGGGCCATGTCGAGGGCGTCGCCCACGTGGTAGATGGCGAAGTGGCGGTACTGCCAGTAGCCGATGATGGCCAGCACCGCGAAGCAGAAGGTCGACGAGCCGGCGGCCAGACCGTCCAGCCCGTCGGTGAGGTTCACGGCGTTGGCGGCCGCCGCGATGACCACCGTGGCCCACACCACCCACAGGGCGGTGCCCAGCTGCAGTCCCGGTGAGTCGTACCGGGTGAAGGAGAGGGTGGTCGAGGCGTGGGCCCAGTACACCGAGAGGAGGGCGAAGGCCAGGCCCAGGGCGATCTGGGACCCGAACTTGGCCCGCTTGTTCAAGCCCAGGCTTCGCCGGTGGCGGACCTTGATCCAGTCGTCGGCGAAGCCGATCACCCCGGCCCCCAGGATGGCCAGCAGCACCAGGGTCCCCGAGCGCGAGAGCGGCACCCCGGGGATCACGTGGGCGACCAGGAACCCGACCACCACCGCCAGGACGATCCCGATGCCACCCATGGTGGGGGTCCCGGCCTTGGCGATGTGGACCTGGGGTCCGTCCTCGCGGATCTGCTGGCCGATGTTGTGCTTGACCAGCCACCGGATGAGCACCGGCGTGACCAGGACGGCCACCCAGAGGGCGACCCCGCCCGACGTCATGAGGGAGATCAACGGACACCTCCCGTCCCGGTCATCCCGAGCGCCCGGCGCGCCACCTCGCGGTCGTCGAACGGCGCTGCCGTCGTCCCCACCACCTGGGTCGTCTCGTGGCCCTTGCCGGCCAGGAGCACCACGTCGCCCGGCCGGGCCCGGGACAGCGCCCCCTCGATGGCGGCCCGGCGGTCGGGCTCGACCACCAGCTCGGCGTGACCGGGGACGCCCGCCCGGACCTGGTCGATGATGGCCTGCGGATCCTCGGTGCGGGGGTTGTCGGAGGTGAGGACGGTGACGTCGGCCATCCGACCGGCCACCTCTCCCATCAGGGGTCGCTTCGCCGCGTCGCGGTCGCCGCCGCACCCGAACAGGCAGACCACCCGTCCGTCGCCGGCCAGCCGTCGGGCCGAGGCCAGGGCCACGCCGAGGCCGGCCGGGGTGTGGGCGTAGTCGACCAGGACGGCGAAGGGGGGCCCCGGGGTCACCACCTCCATGCGCCCGGCGGGCGCCTCGGCCCGGCGCAGGCCCTCGACCACCGCCTCCTCTTCCACCCCCAGGCGGGTGGCGACCGCGGCGGCCAGCAGGGCGTTGTCGACGTTGAAGACGCCGGTCATCGGGAGCGTCACCGGGTGCGACCGCCAGCGGAAGCTCGACGATCCCACCGACAGGGCGATCTCCGAGGCGTCCGACCGGCGCACCGGCACCACCTCGACGCCGTCGATCCCGTGGGCCAGGCGCTCGCCCCAGGGGTCGTCGACGTTGACCACGGCCAACCGGCAGCGGTCGGGGGAGAACAGGCTGGCCTTGGCGGCGAAGTAGGCCTCCATCGAGTGGTGGTGGTCGAGATGGTCATGGCTCAGGTTGGTGAAGGCTGCGACGTCGAAGCTGATCCCGTCGACCCGGTGCTGGGTCAACGCGTGGGAGGAGACCTCCATGGCCACCGCCCGCCGGCCGGCATCGCGGAAGCCGGCCAGAAGGGCCTGGAGCTCAGGTGCCTCGGGGGTGGTCCGCTCCCCGGTGAGGGTGCCGACCACGCCGGTCGGCATCCCGGCGGTGTCGAGGACCGACCGTACCAGCTGGGTCACCGTGGTCTTGCCGTTGGTGCCGGTGACGCCGACGGTGGCCAGGTGGCGGGCCGGATGGTCGAAGAAGGCCGCCGCCACCAGGGCCATGGCCGGCCGCACGCCGCCGACCGGCACCCGGACCTGGGGGACCTCGACGGCGACGAACCGCTCGCAGAGCAGGGCGGCGGCGCCGCTGCGGACCGCCTCGTCGGCGTGGTCGTGCCCGTCGGTGCTGTCGCCGGGAACGCAGCAGAACAGCGTGCCCAGGCGCGCCCGGCGGCTGTCGAAGTCGACCGCGTGGACGTCCACGGCGTCGACCGGTCCACGGGTCTCGACCACCTCGAGGCCGGCGAGGAGGCGGCTCAGCAGCACGGGCGCGCCACTCCGCACCGGTGCCCGGGGTGCCGCAGCGGGAGGGGGGACACGGCTACCCCTCGGTGGCGGCGCCGGCGGGGACCGCCACCGAACCGGTGCCGCCGACGGCCCCGCTGGAGGTGGAGGTGGTGGCGGCGGCGGTGGTCGGGATGCCGAAGTGATGGAGGGCGTACTCCATGATGGTGGAGAACACCGGGGCGGCCACCGCACCACCGTAGATCGGCGTGGGGTGGTCCAGGACCACCAGGGCCGACAGCACCGGGTCCTGGGCGGGGGCGAACCCGGCGAACGAGCCCACGAAGGCGCCGGGGATGTAGCCGAGGTGGTTCGGGCTGGGGATCTGGGCGGTCCCCGTCTTGCCCGCCACCGTGTACCCGTCGATGGCGGCGCTGGTCCCCGTCCCCTTGGACACCACGCCCTCGAGCATGGTGGTCAGCTCGGCGTTGGTGGCGGGGTCGATCACCCGGTGCGTCGGGGAGGCCGGGGCGGGGGTGGTGGACCCGTCGGCGTTGACCGTCCCGCGCACCAGGCGGGGCTGGACCATGACGCCGCCGTCGGCCACCGCGTTGTAGGCGTCGAGGAGCTGTTGGGCGGTCACCGCGTCGTCCTGGCCGATCGGTGTGGAGCCGATGGAGGTCTGGGTCCACTGGGAGGCGCCGGGGATCAGGCCCTGGGACTCCCCGGGGAACGCCAGGCCCGTCGGCTTCCCGAATCCCAGGTTGGCCACCTGGGCGAGCAGCCGGGTCTCCCCCAGCTGCTCGGCGATCTCGATGGTGCCGATGTTGGACGACTGGGCCAGGATGTCCGAGGCCGTCAGGCTCTCGGTGCCGTGGGCCTCGGCATCGTGGAAGGTGTAGGTCCCGAGCGGCAGGGATCCCGGCACGGTGAAGGCCTGGTCGGGACTGATCACCCCGTTCTGGAGGGCTGACGAGAAGGTCACCAGCTTGAACACCGAGCCCGGCTCGTAGACCTGGGTGAGGGCGGAGTTCGACGGTGCCTCCACCACGCCGGCCGGCAGGGTGTCGACCGGAGAGGTGACGGTGGCGCCCGACGAGGGGGCCGCCGAGGTAGCCGCCACGGTGGTGGCCGCCGCACCGGCACCGGACGCCGGGGTGGCGGCATCGAGATTCGCCTCGGCGAGGATGTCGCCGCTCTTCACGTCCATGACGATGGCCACCCCGGAGGTGGCGTGCGATGCCACGATCTCGGCGCCCAGCGCCTGCTCGGCCACGTACTGGACGGACTCGTCGAGCGTGAGCTCGAGCCCGGTACCGGCCTTGGCGGGCGTGCCCGAGGAGGTGGCACCCGACAGGGACACGCCGCTCGGCGCCACCAGTTCCTGCTGGGTCCCGGCGGTGCCGGCCAGCTGCGACTGGTACTGGTACTCGAGCCCCCCCGAGCCGTCACCCGCGGCGTTGACCCCCCCCACCACCGGCTGGGCCAGCTGGCCGGCCGGTTGTACCCGCTGGGACTCCGCCACCAGGTTGATGCCGGTGAGGTTGAGGGCGGTGACCTTGGCGGCCACCGCGGCGGCCACCCGGTGCGCCAGGTACACGAAGCCGGAGTGGAGGGTCATCTCCGAGCGCAGCTGGCCGGCCGGCACGCCGATGACCGGGGCGAGGGCGGCGGCTTCGGTGCCCGGGTCCTTGATCAGGAACGGGTCGGCCACCACGGTCTGCTTGGTCACCGATTCGGCCAGGACCTCGCCGTTGCGGTCGTAGATCCCACCCCGCAGGGCGGGGACGGTCACCGTCTGGGTGAGCTCGGCGGTCGAGAGCGAGGCGTAGTGCTGGTGGGAGAGCTCCTGGACCGCCACCAGCCGGATGGCCATGGCCACGAAGATCAGCAGCACCAGGATCCGCAGGGCCCGGGCGCGTCGGCCGAGGAGTACGGAGGGGCTCACCGGGTCGGGGTGGTGGTGCTGGTGCCGGTGGTCGGTGTGGTGGTCGGGGTGGTGGAGGCGCTGACGGCGGCCGGGGTGCCCGGCAGGGGGGTCGTGTCCGGGGCCGGCAGGGCCACGTCGAGCGGGACGTTGGGGATGTCCACGACCTGGGGTGGTGCCACCAGGCCCATCTGCTTGCCCTCCGACACCACGATCTGGGGGGCCGACTGTTGGGCCACGGCCACCTGGAGCTGCTTCTGCAGGGTCTCGGCGGCGCTGAGCCGGCTCTGGGCGGTCGCCACCGACACCTGCGTCTGGGCCACCATGCCGTCGGCGACCACCACCGACAGCAGGCTGCCCACCACGAGGACCCCGGCCACCAGCACGGTCGGTCGGCGGCGGGTGCGGGAACGCCGGCGGGGGGCGGGCTCGAAGAGCCGGAGGGCTGGTCGGCGGGGCCCTGACGGGGTCGGCTCGGTGCGGGTCGACTGGCGGCGGGCGGCCGCGCTGGAGGTGGCCGGGGCCATCAGGCCACCTCGCCGTTGGTGGCGGTACCCGTGCCGGCGATGCCGATCCGTTCGATCACCCGCAGGCGGGCGGCCTCCGAGCGGCGGTTCCGGTCGATCTCGTCGGGACGGGGCCGGCGCGAGCCTCGGGCGACCAGCCGGTAGTCCACCACGGCGCCGCAGGCGCACGGTAGGCCGGGCGGGCAGGTGCAGCCACCGGTGGAGGCCTGGACGAAGGTGGCCTTCACCAGGCGGTCCTCGCCCGAGTGGTAGGAGATGACCACACAGCGTCCGCCGGGTCGGAGCAGGTCGAGGGCGTCGGCCAGTGCCCGGTCGAGCTGCTCGAGCTCCTCGTTCACGGCGATCCGGATCGCCTGGAAGACACGCCGGGCGGGGTGTCCCCCGGTGCGGCGGGTGGCGGCCGGGATGGCGGCCCGCACCACGTCGGCCAGCTCGCCCGTGGTGGTGAGGGGCCGGGCCGCCGCGATGGCCCGGGCGATCCGACGGGCGAAGCGCCCCTCGCCGTTGTCGACGAAGAGGGTCACCAGGGCGTCCTCGTCGTACCCGTTCACCACGTCCGCGGCGGTCAGGCCCGAGGTGGGGTCCATCCGCATGTCGAGGGGGGCGTCGCGACGGTAGGAGAAGCCGCGCTCGGCGGTGTCGAGCTGGGGCGAGCTGACGCCGAGGTCGAAGAGCACGCCGGACAGCCCGGACCGGTCGGGAGGGGTGCCGAGCTCGGCCTGCGTACGGCGGACGATGGCGCCGAGCTCGTCGAAACGGGCCCGTCGCAGGACGGCCCGATCCCCGAAGCGGGCCAGGGCGGCCCCGGCCGCCGCGAGGGCCGCCGGATCACGGTCGATCCCCAGGAGGTGCAGGCCCGGGTGGGCATCGAGGAGAGCGGCGGCGTGGCCGGCCCCGCCGAGGGTGGCGTCCACGACCAGCCCCGGTGGCACCGGGGCGAAGAGGTCGATGACCTCGGTGGCCATGACGGGCTCGTGGGCATACGGCTGGTTCATCTGCAGCCCCACGACCGGGGTGATCTCGGGTGGTGGAGAACCCGGTCGATCGTTGTGGAAGTAAGCGGAGGAGAATGCTTCCAACGGCTCGGTCGAGGGGCTGCACATGGGCCAGACGCGTTCGATGTGGACGCCGGGGTCGGCCACTGCGGCCTGTGCCGTCTGCATCGGCGACGGCCGGTCGGTGGCGCCCAGGACGGCCAGGGCCGGACGGGTGGTGGTGATGCGGATGGGGTGTGGTCGGTCTCCTTGGTTCCTCTCGTCGGTGGGGTCACTGCCGTCCGGTCCGGCAGCCGTCGCCGTCCCGGGCGCCACCTCGTGCGGGTGTCGCACCAGGTGGATCCAGGTCGCATTGCTCAGTCGCCGTCGCCCGCGGTGAGGCGCTCCTCCTCGGGCTGCACCTTCTCCGCCCAGCGGGTCGGGTCCCAGAGCTCCACCCGGTCGATCGCCCCGTGGACCAGGACGTCCCCGTCCAGGCCCGCGAACTCCCGCAGATGCGACGGGATGGCCATCCGACCCTGCCGGTCGACCTCCACCTCGTGGGAAGTCGACGCCCACAGACGGGCCAGGTTGCGGTCGCCCCGCCCCGTCGCCGCCCGTTGCTGCATGACCTCCATCTGGGACTCGAACTCGTCCGGCGTCCACAGCGATAGGCAGCCGTCCTGGTACTGGGTCAGGTAGCCGCCCCGCTCGAAGGGTCCGCGGAACTTCGACGGAAGGATCACTCTTCCCTTGTCGTCGAGCGAGTGCTCGTACCTTCCGAAGAACCGTGCCACTGGTGCTTGCTCCCACAATGCTCCTCGCAGCGCTGAGAACCTGATGGTTCAGGTCCCTCCCTTTCGCACCACTTTCCTCCACCTTACGCCCCAAACCATCCACGGTCAACCACTTCACCTCCCCCGGGGCCCAGATCCGCACGTCGGTCGCGCGGCGGCAGGGGGTAGGTGGTGATTGGCAGCGATCGGTGGGGGGCGCCGGGGCCGCCGGGGCCGTGCGGCCCGCAGCATCACCGGCCGCGGCGGGAGGCGGGAGGAAGAAGGAGGCCGGTGGCCGGTGGCAGGAGGCCGGCGGGCGGGATCCCGACCCGACCCGACCCGACCCGACCCGACCCGACCCGACCCGACCCGACCCGACCGGGACGGGCGAGGGCTAGGGCAGTGCCCGGAGGAAGGCGGCCTCGACGGTGGTGGCGTCGAGGCCGGCACCACCCGACGGCACGATGTCGAGGAGCCCGGTAGCCGCCCGCCCGAGGTCGGCGCGAGCCGCCTCCCGCTCCGGCGCGGGGAGGTCCAGGACGTCGAGGAGCGGATCCGGTGCCCACCGCAGCACACAGGCGCTGTGGAACCAGGCCCCGTCCCGGGTCCGTCGCTGGGCGATCCCCACCACCTTCCGGCCGTCGTCGGTGACCACCTCGCCCGTACCGACGCCCCCGAAGCAGATCAGCGACGACCACCGGGTGCAGGCGGCGTAGGCGCCCCGGTGGGCGACCAGCCCCGGGCACCCGAGCGACCCGAGGGCCCGGGTCCAGGCGGCACCCATCCACTCGAACGCCCGGGTGACGTCGTCGTCCCACCAGCGGTCGCCCCGCGGCACCCAGGCGTCGATCCAGACCGGATCCCCCGGAGCGACTAGCACCGCGCCCCCGCCCGACCGTCGCCGCACCACCCCGAGCCCCGACCGACCGGCCGCCACGGCGTCGACGACCTCAGGTCGTTGCGTCGAGCCGAGGACCACGGCCGGTGCGGTGACCCGGCAGCGGGCCACCGTCCGGTGGCGGAGGTCGGCCGGGGACCACGAGGCGTGGAGCTCGGCGGCGGTCCCGCTCCGCTCCTCGACCGACCACGTGGACCCCACCGCCCCACTCTGCCATCCGTCGGTCCGCGGCCGGGCGGGCCGGCTCAGGCGGTCAGCGGCTCCGCCAGGTCCGGGCCGTCCCCGAGGTAGGTGCGCCAGTCGTCGCTGGCCCCCCCGCACAGGGCCAGCAGCTGCACGCGGTGACGGGGCGCCCTCGGGGTCGTCCGCAGCACCATGCCCGCCTCGTGGGGCAGGCGGTCCTCCTTGCGGGTGTTGCACCGTCGGCAGGCGGCCACCACGTTCTCCCAGGTGTGTAGCCCACCCTTGCTCCGGGGGATGACGTGGTCGAGGTTCTCGGCCGCCCCACCGCAGTACTGGCAGCGCGAGCCGTCGCGGGCGAAGACCGTCCGACGGTTGACCGCCACCCGGGACTGCCTCGGGATCTGCACGTAGCGGACCAGCCGGACCACCGACGGCTCGGGGACCGACACCCGCTCGGCACGGAACACCCGCTCGGTGGTGTGCACCAGCTCGGCCTTGGTGTCGAGGACCAGCAGCACCGCCCGGCGCGACGACACGATCCCGAGGGGCTCGAAGGTGGCGTTGAGGACGAGGGCCCGGCGCGAGGGTGCCGACGGGGAACGGACCGGTTCGGGGGCGGGTGGCACCGGTGTCCGGGACGCCGTCCTCACCGCGACCGTCGACCGTCGATCCATCGCCCCGGAAACTACCCTCGCCGCCGCCGGTGGTGGCGGCTTCCCCCGTCCGACCCGGTCACGACCGGCCCCCGGCGGCCGGTCGGACCCGGGCGTCCCGGCACCACTCGAGGTACGAGACCACGTCGGCGGCCACCGGTTCGGCGTCCGGTCGGCCGTAGGCGGTGACCATCCGGAAGGCCCACAGCCGGTCGTCGGGCACCGGCAGGTGCGGGCGCCGGCGCCACCAGCCCGGCGGCGCCAGCCGGGCCAGGGCGGCCAGGGCGGCGGGCCAGAGCCCCGGCCGTCGGAGGACGGCGGCCGCCACCGTCCCGAGCGCCGCCCGGGACGGTGCCCGGGGCGGTGCGCTCATGGCGCCGCCACCGGGGACGTTCGCCGGCGGAGCCGACCGGCGAGGGCCGCCGCCCCGATCAGCGGACCGTCGGGTCCCAGACCGCCCGGGACGATCCTCGTACCCCGCGAGAACGTCAGGCGGGACCGGGCGTCGATCTCGGCCTGGGCGGCCGCGAAGAAGGTGTCGGCGAACCCGAGGGCCACGGAGCCGGCCACCACCGCCAGTTGGAGGTCGAGGAGGTTGGCGACCGAGGCCACCGCCCGACCCACCAGGGTGCCGGTCCGGCGCCGGACACCGTCACCGGCCTCGGCGGGCGGACGCCCGGTCACCGCGGCGATCGCCGTGCCGGAGGCCTCGGCCTCGAGGCACCCCCGACCGCCGCAGGCGCAGCGCCGGCCGTCGGGCTCGACCACCACGTGACCGATGTGCCCGGCGTTCCCCCCCGCACCGTCCAACAGCCGGCCGTCGAGGACGATACCGCCGCCGACGCCGGTGGACACCACCATGGCCAGGAAGTCGTCACGTTCGGCCGCGGCACCGAGCCAGCCCTCCCCCAGGGCCAGGGCCTTGGCGTCGTTGTCGACGGTGGTGGGCAGCCCCACCAGGGCCTCCAACCGGTCGCCGAGGGGGAAGTCACGCCAGGCCGGGATGTTGAGCGGCGAGACGTTCCGCTTGCCGGCCTCCATCGGGCCGCCGCAGCCCACCCCGCACGCCCGGGCATCCGGCCCGGTCTCGAGCACCTCACCCACCACCGAGGCCAGTGCACCGAACACCGCCTCGGGGTCGTCCGACCGCGGGGTGGCGGTCAGGGCCCGGGTCAGGATGGTGCCGTCGGCGTCGACGATGCCGGCGGCCATCTTGGTGCCGCCGATGTCGACAGCGAGCACTACCCGATCGTGGGGCAACAGGTCAGTCGTCGCGGTGGAGCCGCCCGCGGATCCAGTCGCGCGGGTCGTGCACCGCACTGCCGAGGTTGCGGTTGTGGAGTGACCGGGAGATGTCGTCGATCCCGGCCTTGCCCATCCGGCGGGCGTTGTTGGCGAACACCACCGCCGACAGGAACATCACCACCACGCCGACGAAGCCGAGGGCCACCGACGTCGAGAAGGTGAAGAACATGAAGACCAGCGCGGCCACGAAGACCAGCGCCGACCAGACGCAGTAGCGGCCGGCGTGCCGATAGACCGTTTCGGACCGGACACGCTCTGCGAACTCGGGATCCTCCTGGTAGAGGGACTGCTCCAACTCGTGGAGGATGCGCTGCTCATGATCAGAGAGTGGCAACTGCGTTCCCCCTCCCCCTGCTGTTCCGACGTGTCATCATCGTCCCCATGTTCGCGCAGTGTGCACCCAGAAGCATCGCGCACTCCGGCGGGGCGCACAACGAGGGTCCCCCACCGATGGGCGCGTCGGGGCGGTCGACCGGGCTCACCCCCGTTGACCTGGAGGTGGAGGGTGCTCGGGACCGGGTGGGGTCGCCCCCGGGGTGACCGGATCGCCGGGGCCCTCGGGGCCCCACTGGGCGTCGCCCCGGTGGCGTACCCGGAGCCCGTCCGCACCCACCAGGGAGGCCGGTCCGACCGAGGCCGTTCCGAACCGGGCCCGGATGGCGTCGACCGCCTCGGTGACACCTCCCCAGGAGGCCTGCAGCCGGAGGGCCTCTTCGTCCGCCCGGGCCAGGGAGCCCTCGCCGGTCGGAACCGCCGGCTCCGCCGCCACGGGGGCCTCGAGGTCGAGGGTGAGCTGGGTGCCGGCGCCGGGGTCGCCGAACCCCGACAGGCTCACCCCGAGGAGCCGGACCCCATTGGCCAGGTCGACCGTGTCGAACAGGGCGCCGGCCACCGTGCCGATCGACGGGGCGGCGTCCACCGGCAGGCCCATCGAGTGGGACCGGGTGACCATGGTGAAGTCGCCGAACCGGATCTTGACGGTGACGGTCCGGGCGGCGAGGCCGGCCGCCCGCAGGTGGCCGGCCGCGGCGTCGACCATCCGGGCCAGGTGGCGCCGGAGCTCCGCCCGGTCCCAGAGATCGGTGGGGAACGTCTCCTCGTGTCCGATCGACTTGGCCTCGTGGTCGGGGACGACCGGGCGGTTGTCGATCCCCCGGGACAGCTCGGCCAGGTGGGCGCCCTGGGCGGCACCGAGGTGGCGCTCCAGGGTGGACCGGGGCAGGGCGGCCAGGTCCCCCACCGTGCGGACGCCGATGCCGTCCAGCCGGCGGGCGGTGACCGGCCCGATCCCCCAGAGGGCCCGGATGGGGAGGGGGTGGAGGAACGCCAGCTCCCCCCCGGCCGGCACCGTGACCACCCCCGGGCCCGGTCGGATCCCCGTCCGGTCCGCCACCGGCTTGGCGGCCTTGGAGGCCAGCTTGGCGATCAGCTTGCTCCGGCCCACCCCGACCGAGCACCGGAGCCGGAGCTCGCGGTCGACCCGCTCCCGGATCCGGGCGGCGATGTCGGGACCGTCCCCGAGCAGTCGACCGGACCCGGTGACGTCGAGGAAGGCCTCGTCGAGGGAGATGCCCTCCACCAGGGGGGTGACGTCCTCGAAGATGGCATGCAGCTTGGTGCTCTCCTCCACGTACCGGTGGTAGCGGCCCTGGACGAAGACCGCCCGGGGGCAGAGCCGGCGGGCCACCGATGACGGCATGGCCGATCGCACCCCGAACATCCGGGCCTCGTAGGTGCACGCCGCCACCACCCCCCGGGGACCGCTCCCGCCGACGATGACCGGCAGCCCGGCCAGTGAGGGGTCGTCGAGCACCTCGACCGAGGCGAAGAAGGCGTCCATGTCTACATGGAGGACCACCCGGTCGGCGATGCCGTCACCCACCGAGCCGCAACCTCCGGAACGCCTCGGCGAACCGGACCCCGGCGGCCCGGCCGGCCTCCTCGGCACCGGTCCGCACCGCGGTGGCCGCCCACCCGGCCCCGTCGGGGAACTGGCTCCGGTGACAGCCGACGGCGGCGGCCTTGACGTCCACCGTGGCGGTGATGTCGATCCAGACGTCGGGTTCGAGCGTCCCCGACAGCAGCACCGTCGAGACCTGGTGGGGCGGACCGGCACCGGGGAAGTAGTGCGGCAGGGCGGCGGCCGGAGCCACGGCGTCGAGCACCGCCCACCCGGTGATCCGGTGGTCGCGGTGGTTGAAGTACTCCTGCCCGAAGAAGATGGCCGTCGGATCGGGGCAGAGCACCACCTCGGGACGCAGGCGCCGCACCTCGGTCACCAGGGCCTGGCGGAACTCGGCGTCGTCGTTGAGCTCGCCATCCGGATAGTGGAGGAAGGCCTGACCGGACAGTCCCACCAGCTCGGCGGCCTCGCTGGCCTCGCCGGCCCGGAGGTCGGCCAGGGCCATGGGGTCGGCGCCGGGATCGGTGGAGCCCTTGTCGCCGTCGGTGCACAGGAGCACGTGCACCTCGCACCCCGCATCGGCCCAGGCGGCCAGAGTGCCGGCACAGCCGACGTCGGGGTCGTCGGGGTGGGCGTAGACGGCCAGGGCGCGCTCGGGCACCTCGGACCACAGTTCGGCCACCGTCAGCCCCCCGGCTGCTTGGGGGCGGTGGTCTTGGTCAGCAGTCCCACCTCGCGGCGGAAATCGTCGACACCCTCGAACCCCTTGTAGACACTGGCGAATCGGAGGTAGGCCACCTCGTCGAGGTACTGGAGGCGCTCGAGTACGGCCAGGCCCACCTGCTCGGTGGTGGGGACCTGGCCCACCTCGCGGAGGGAGTCCTCGATCCCCTGGACCACCTCGTCGAGCTGCTGGTCGGTGACCGGGCGGTTTTTTGTGGCGGCCCGGAGCCCGTCGATGACCTTGGCACGGTCGAAGGGCTGGCGGAGACCCGACCGTTTCACCACCATCAGGGGTACCTCGTCGATCCGCTCGAAGGTGGTGTAGCGGTGTCCGCAACCCCGGCACTGCCGGCGGCGTCGGATGGCCGCACCGTCCTCGGCCTGGCGCGAGTCGATCACCCGATCATCGTCAGCCAGGCACCAGGGACACTGCACCCTCCGAGGCTACCGCCCGGCGGGTCCACCGATCCCGAGGCCATCCCGACCCGGTCGGGACCGTCGACCCGGTCCTCCGGTCCGTCGGCACCCGGCATGGGCCGGTCCGATCCATGCCTAGACGAGTGATTCCAAGGGGGCTCCGCTGAGACGGGGTCCGCGTTTGACGCGACGAAGGCGTCCAAGATCGGCGTTGCTCAATCCAACTTCGACCTTGGAGGTCTCGTGGACGCCGATC